>ERZ841120.41-NODE-41-length-139906-cov-6.924698_pt1 | contig 139906 bp, 139 predicted proteins | sample MGYA00519572_ERZ841120 | MGnify/ENA primary metagenome ERZ841120 (study PRJEB31850, sample SAMEA3708890) | human gut metagenome | biome: human gut; feature: human-associated habitat; material: faeces | place: China | collected 2014 ...
TCTCCTTTCTTTTTCTGTTTTCAGGCGGCAGGGTTTCCTCCCTGCCGCCCATTTTTTTTACTTGACATTACTACCGAACCTCGATATAATATGAATAGAACCTCGATACATCGAGGCGAAAGGTGTGAAACTCGAATGGACAGTAAAATCAGACGTATCTACGTCCCCATGACGGAGACCGGGTTTTACATCCTTTTCTGCCTGCAGCAGCCCCAGCACGGCTACGGCATTAGTCAGCGGGTCCGGGAAATGACCGGCGGCGCTTTGACCATCAGCGCCGGGACCATGTACGGAACGCTGTCGAAAATGGAAAAGGATGGGCTTATTACTCTGGACCGGGAGGAAGAAAAACGAAAGCTATACCGACTCACGGCGTTGGGGACGGAGGTCCTGGAATTGGAAATGCGGCGCATCGAGCGTCTGTATCGGAACAGTAAGGGGGAAACAGTTCATGAAGAATGAAAAGACCGTGGTCCGCTTTTTTACCGTTGCGGATTTTGTGGAGGAGGAAGACTGGCTCCGGGAGCAGCACCGGCAGGGCTGGAAGCTGGTGCGGATGGTGCCGCCCTGCTTTTACCGATTTGAGAAATGCCAGCCGGAGGACGTGATCTACCGTCTGGATTACAAAAACGGCACGGAAAACCGGGATTATTTTCAGCTTTATCAGGATTACGGTTGGGAATACCTGGGCGGCTGTTTGGGCTGGCTGTATTTCCGCAAGGCAGTTGCCCGGGAGAATGCACCCCAGGACGAGGAACTGTTTTCGGATAATGCGTCCAGGCTGGATTTGATCGGTCATGTTATCAAGACCCGGCTTTTGCCGCTGTTGATCTTTTTCTTCTGCTGCATCGTGCCGAATCTGGTGCGGAGCGTGGATAGCCGTGAGCCGACGGAAACGGTTTTGACCGTGATCTTCTGCGTCCTGGCAGTCCTTTACATTTATCTCATCGTCCACTGCGGCACAAAGCTGCGGAGAATGAAGCAGAACTGCGAAAAAAGCTGATTGGGACTTTTCCAAATAAAAACAGGGACATGACGGCCCGGTTGGCTGCCATGTCCCATGCCATTTGACAAAGAAATCCCCCGGACAAAATCGTCCGGGGGCATTTTTGAACTTACATACCGGGTTTGTAGCTGTCCTTCAGGCTGACGGACCGGTTGAACACCAGGTGGCCGGGGGCGCTGTCCTTGCTGTCCGGGCAGAAGTAGCCCAGGCGCATGAACTGGTAGGAAGCGGGGGCCTTGGCGTCTTTCAGGCTGGCTTCCACCTTGCAGCCGGTGAGTACTTCCAGAGAATCCGGGTTCAGGCAGGCCAGAAAATCCTTGCCGGCGGCATCGGGGTCCGGGTCGTTGAACAGGTTGGAATACTGACGGACCTCCGCATCGGCGCAGTTGTTGGCGTCCACCCAATGGATGGTGGCACCCTTGATCTTCCGGCCGTCGGCGGGGTCGCCGCCCTTGCTGTCGGGATCGTAGGTGGCCAGGACCTCGGTGATGTTGCCGTTCTCGTCGGTGTTGTAGCCGGTGCATTTGATGACATAAGCGCCCTTCAGGCGGCACTCCGGTCCCTCTGGATAGAGCCGCTTGTACTTGGGCACGGGCTGGGCCAGGAAGTCGTCGGCTTCGATCCACAGGTCCCGGGAGAAGGTGATGTCCCGCTTCCCGGCGTTCTCGTCCATGGGGTTATTTTCAATGGAGAACGTCTCGCTCTGACCTTCGGGATAGTTGGTGATGGTCAGCTTCACGGGATGCAGCACCGCCATGACACGGGTGGCCGTCTCGTTCAGGTCCTCCCGGAGACAGTATTCCAGGAACGCATAGGGAATGGTGTTGGGGGACTTGGCCACGCCTACCCGCTCGCAGAAGTTGCGGATGCTCTTGGGCGTGTAGCCCCGGCGGCGCATACCGCAGAGGGTGGGCATTCTGGGATCGTCCCAGCCGGAGACCTGTCCGCCCTCTACCAAAGCACGGAGCTTCCGCTTGGACAGGACCGTGTGGTCGATGCCCAGCCGGGCAAACTCGATCTGCCGGGGATGGCAGGGGACGCTGACGTGCTCCACCACCCAGTTGTATAAGGGGCGGTGGTTCTCAAATTCCAGGGAGCACAGGGAGTGGGTGATGCCCTCCAGAGCGTCCTGAATGGGGTGGGCGAAGTCGTACATGGGGTAGATGCACCACTTGTCTCCCTGACGGTGGTGGTGCATATGACGGATGCGGTAAATGACCGGATCACGCATATTGAAGTTGCCGGAGGCCAGATCGATCTTGGCCCGGAGGGTGTATTTGTTATCTTCAAATTCGCCGTTCTTCATCCGCTCAAAGAGGTCCAGGTTCTCCTCGATGGGCCGGTCCCGGTAGGGGGAAACGGCGGGGGTGGTCAGGTCGCCCCGGTATTCCTTGAACTGCTCGGGAGTCAGCTCGCAGACGTAGGCCAGACCCTTCTTGATGAGTTCCACGGCGTACTCGTAATCCTTCTCGAAGTAGTCGGAGCCATAGAAGAACCGGTCGCCCCAGTCGAAGCCCAGCCAGTGGATGTCCTGCTGGATGGCCTCCACGAACTCAACGTCCTCTTTGGTGGGGTTGGTATCGTCCATACGCAGATTGCAGAGGCCGCCGAACTTTTCTGCCGTGCCGAAATCGATGATCAGGGCCTTGCAGTGACCGATGTGCAGGTAGCCGTTGGGCTCCGGCGGGAAGCGGGTATGCACGGTTTTCCCGGCAAACTGTCCGCCGGGGGCAATATCCTCTTCGATGAATGCGTGGATGAAATTCTTGCTTTCTGTGGTTTCAGCCATTGTGCCACACCTCTCTCGTGAAAATCAACTGTCATTATAACCGATTGGGCCGACGATTGCAACGCCAAATCGAAAAAAATCCGAATTTTGGCCGGGACTTTTCGGGAAATTATGAAGAAAGCGAAAACAATTTTGAAATACCGTGAAATAGTGGTTGTCATTTGGCTCCGGATATTATAAAATAGGAGAGAACATGAGAAGGAGTGAGAAGTGTGTCTACCATTGCGTATAAACGAATCCTGTTGAAGCTCAGCGGCGAGGCCCTGGCCGGGGACGCTCACCGGGGACTGGACTTTTCCGTCATCGGCAAGCTTTGTGAGGTCATCCGGGCCTGCCGGGAGGAAGGCGTGGAGATCGGCATCGTCATCGGCGGCGGCAATTTCTGGCGGGGCGTGAAGGACGGTGCGGATAAAATGCAGCGCTCCCACGGCGATGCCATGGGAATGCTGGCAACGCTGATGAATTCCATCGCCGTTGCGGATGCCCTGGAAAAGCACGGTGTCCCCGCACGGGTGCTCTCCGCCGTGGAGACCCCCAAGTTCGCCGAGTATTTCACCCGGGATGCTGCGGACCGTTATCTGAAGGACGGGTATGTGACCCTGTTTGCCTGCGGCACCGGCAACCCCTACTTCACCACCGACACCGGTGCAGTGCTGCGGGGGGTGGAGATCGAGGCAGATGCGGTGCTGCTGGCCAAGAATGTGGACGGCGTGTACTCTGCCGACCCCAACCTGGACCCCACGGCCGTGAAGTTCGACGAGCTGACCTATGACGAGGTCCTGGCCCGTCATCTGAAGGCCACGGACACCACGGCCATGACTCTGGCCATGGACAACCACATGAAGCTGGTGTGCTTCGCTCTGAAAGACCCTGAGAACATTCTCCGTGTGGTGCACGGGGAGAAAATTGGAACCACTGTGAAGGAGGACTAAGAAAATGAGTGTTGATTTCAATGAATTCAGCCGCAGAATGGACAAGACCCTGGAGGTGCTGGGAGAGAACTTCGGCTCCGTCCGGGCAGGCCGGGCCAATGCGAAGGTTCTGGACCGCATCAGCGTGGAATACTATGGACAGGAAACGCCTCTGAACGGCGTGGCTACCATTTCTTCTCCCGATGCCCGGACTTTGGTCATTCAGCCCTGGGACGGCAAGCTGCTCAAGGACATCCAAAAGGCCATCCAGGCTTCCGACCTGGGCATCAACCCCCAGAATGACGGCCGGGTCATCCGGCTGGTGTTCCCCCAGCTTACCGAGGAGCGCCGGAAGGACCTGACCAAGCAGGTGCGGAAGTATTCCGAGGAGGCCAAGGTGGCCATGCGGAACATCCGCCGAGACGGCATGGACTATATCAAGAAGCTGAAAAAGAATTCCGAGATCACCGAGGATGACCAGAAGAAGGCCGAGAAGGATCTCCAGGACCTGCTGGACAAGTACATCAAGAAGGTGGACGACGTCCTGGCAGCCAAGGAAAAGGAACTGATGGCGATCTGAGTCGCTTCGAGACGGTGGGGGCGCTTGCGCCCCCATTGCGATTCTAAGTAAAAGAGTAAAAGAGGGAATTCTTATGCCCGAAACACCGCCCAGACATATTGCCATCATCATGGACGGCAACGGCCGCTGGGCCAAGCAGCGGGGCCTGCCCCGCACCGCCGGTCATGCAGCCGGCGCCGAGACCTTCCGGACCATCGCCAATTACTGCCGCACGTTGGGCGTGGAGTATCTGACGGTGTATGCCTTCTCCACGGAGAACTGGAAGCGTTCCACGGAGGAGATCGGCGGCATTATGAAGCTGCTGGCCAAATATCTGCGGGAGGCCATGGCGGATATGGAGAAAAACCATGTGCGCTTCCGCTTCTGGGGGGACCTGAGCAGGCTTTCCCCGGAGCTGCAAAAGCTCTGTATGGATGCCCAGAACCGCTCGGCATCCTTTGACGATGTGCAGGTGAATTTCTGCCTGAATTACGGCGGCCGGGATGAGATCGTCCGGGCTGCACGGGACCTGGCCGAACGGGCCAGGGCGGGGGAATTGGACCCCGCCGACATTACGGAAGATTTGTTTGCCCAGTCCCTGTACTCCGCAGGCGTGCCGGACCCGGAATTGGTCATTCGCCCCTCCGGGGAGAAGCGGCTCAGCAATTTCCTGCCCTGGCAGACGGTCTATTCGGAATTTGTGTATATGAATGTACTTTGGCCCGATTTTACCCCGGAGGACCTGGACGAGGCCATTGCGGAATACCACCGGCGCTCCCGCCGGTTTGGAGGCGTGTAACTATGAAAACAAGAGTGATCGCAGCGGCGGTGCTGCTGCCCCTGCTGCTCATTGCCGTGCTGTTCCTGCCCAAGATCGTTACGGCAGTGATCTTCGGCGCTTTGGCGGCCATTGCTGCATACGAACTGCTGTACCGGACGGACCTGGTGAAGGAGGTCCGGCTGGTGGCGTACAGCGCCGTCATTGCCTTTGGCGTGGGCCTTTGGAGCCTCTACGGAAAACAATACACCTGGGCCATGATCGGCATACTGGTGTTTTTTGCCGCTCTTTTCGGGGAAATGATGGCCTCTCATGTGAAAATTTCCTTTGAAAAAGTGGCCTATTGCCTGGCGGCGGGGCTGCTGCTGCCGTATCTGCTGACCAGCATCGTCCGCATACACAGCTGGCCTCTGGGGCGGCGGTATGTGTTCATTCCCTTCATCCTGGCGTTCCTCTCCGACACGGGTGCCTATTTTGCGGGCCGGGCCTTCGGCAAGCATAAGCTGGCCCCGGTCATCAGCCCCCATAAGACCGTAGAGGGCGTCGTGGGCGGCGTGCTGGGAGCAACATTGGGAATGCTCATCTTCTGCCTGGTGATGCAGCTGGGTTTCAAAATGCAGGTGAACTACCTTTATGCCGTTCTCTACGGTGTGGTGGGTTCCCTGGGCGCTGTGTTCGGGGATCTGTGCTTCTCTGTCATCAAGCGCCAGACGGGCATCAAGGATTACGGCAATCTGATTCCCGGTCATGGCGGCGTGCTGGACCGGTTTGACTCCATGATGATCGTTGGACCTCTGTCCGAGCTGCTTCTGCTGCTCCTGCCGGTGGCCGTGGGGAAATAAAAATGGTAAATTGCGTCAGTATTCTGGGCTCTACCGGTTCCATCGGGCGGCAGAGCCTGGACATTGTAAAGCACCTGGGCATTGGCGTTGCGGCCCTGACTGCCGGGAAAAGCGTGGAGCGCATGGCGGAGCAGTGCCGGGAATTCCGGCCCAGGCTGGCTGTCATGGCCACGGAGGAAGCGGCGGCGGCGCTGGCAGAGCAAATTTCCGACCTGCCTGTGGATGTGGAATGGGGCGAAGGGGGACTTCTCCACGCCGCTTCCATGGAGGAAGCGGACTGCGTCATTACCGCCGTGGCGGGAATGCTGGGCCTGAAGCCCACGCTGGAGGCCATCCGGCGGAAAAAACGCATTGGCCTTGCCAATAAAGAGACCCTGGTCTGCGCCGGGGAGCTGGTCATGGCGGAGGCAAAAAAATACGGTGCCGAGATCGTTCCGGTGGATTCGGAACATTCCGCGATTTTCCAGTGCCTCATGGGGGCAGGGGAGAAACGGGAAATTCGTCGGCTGATTTTGACCTGTTCCGGCGGACCCTTCTTCGGAAAAAGCGCCGAAGAATTAAAATCCGTCACCAAAGCGGACGCCCTGCGGCATCCCAACTGGAAGATGGGACCAAAAATCACCATCGATTGTGCTACCCTGATGAACAAGGGACTGGAGGTCATCGAAGCCATGCGGCTTTACGGCCTGCCCGTGGAGCAGGTGGATGTGCTCATTCACCGGCAGAGCATCGTGCATTCCATGGTGGAGTTCGTGGACGGAGCCGTCATGGCCCAGCTGGGGACTCCGGATATGCGCCTGCCCATTCAGCTGGCCATGACCTATCCGGAGCGGAAAGAATGCGTTGTGGATCGGTTGGACCTGACGAAATGCGCCGCCCTGACCTTCACGAAGCCCGACACGGACAGCTTCCCCTGTCTCGCCCTGGCCCGGGAATGCGCTAAGGCCGGCGGCAACGTCTGCGCCGCCATGAACGGCGCCAACGAGGCGGCGGTGGGCCTGTTTTTGGAAGACAAAATCGCATTCCCGGATATTTACCGGCTGGTGAAGTCCGCCGTGGACCGGGTCAGCTTCGTGCAGAGTCCCGATTTGGAGGAAATTTTGACCGCAGACCGGCTGGCCCGGCAGGCGGTCCTGGAATCTATGTAATGTGAGGCGCTTATGACGATCGTATTGGCAATTCTGCTGTTCAGCGTTCTGATTTTTGTCCACGAACTGGGCCATTTTCTGGTAGCCAAGGCTTCCGGGGTCCAGGTCAATGAGTTTTCCCTCTTTATGGGTCCCGCCATTTTCAAAAAGCAGGTGGGGGAGACCCTGTATGCCATCCGCTGCATCCCCATCGGCGGCTACTGCGCCATGGAGGGAGAGGACGAGGACAGCGACAATCCCCGTGCCTTCGGCCGGGCCAAGTGGTGGAAGCGGTTCCTGATCCTGGCGGCGGGGGCCTTCATGAACTTCCTGGCGGGACTGATGCTTTATGCCATCGTGTTCGGCCCGTCCCAGCAGTTCGTGGTGCCGGAAGTCACCCAAATCGAATCCAACAGCGCCCTGGCGGAGAACAACGGCCTCCAGGCGGGGGACTATATCCTGGCCATCGACGGGGAAAGACTCTATGTTCAGAGCGATTTCAATATGATCCTGACTGTCAAGGGCGGCGAGACCCACAGTTTTACCGTGAGACGGAACGGGGAAAAGATCACCCTGCCGGAGGTGTCCACGGAGCTCCGGGCCTTTGACGACGGCAACGGCGGCACCAGCTTGCGCTATGGGCTGACCTTCGGCGTGAAGCAGGCGACCTTCGGGGACCGGGTGGCTTATGTGTGGAATACGGCCATGGATTCCGTCCGGACCGTGCGGCTGAGCCTGCAAATGCTTTTCTCCGGTCAGGCCGGGTTCAAGGACCTGTCCGGCCCGGTGGGCATCGTGGACCAGATCAACACCGTGGCTCAGGAGTCGGAGACGAAGCAGGAAGCCATGCTGAATATTCTTTACTTTATGGGCTTCATTGCCATCAATCTGGCGGTGATGAATATGCTGCCCTTGCCCGCTCTGGACGGCGGACGCATCGTCTGTCTGCTGCTGACCACGGCGGTGGAGGCCATCACGAAGAAAAAGATCAATCCCAAGTACGAGGCTTATCTCCACGGAGCGGGCATGATCTTGCTGCTGGGGCTGATGGCCGTCATCATGTTCAAGGATATTTTCACCATCATCAAGAGGTAATACTATGACGAGACAGATCGACGTAGGCGGCGTAAAAATTGGCGGCGGCGCACCGGTGGTCATTCAGTCCATGCTCAATACCCGCACCACCGACGTGGCCGGGTCTCTGGAGCAGATCAAGCGGCTGAAGACCGCCGGATGCCAGATCGCCCGGCTGGCGGTGCCGGATATGGAAGCCGCCGAAGGCTTCCGGGAAATTGCCAAAGACAGCCCCCTGCCGCTGGTGGCGGACATTCACTTTGACTATCGGCTGGCCATTGCGGCCGCCGAGGGCGGCGCTGCCAAAATCCGCATCAACCCCGGCAACATCGGCGGGGAGGACCGGGTGGAGGCGGTGGTGGACGTGTGCAAGAGCCGCCATATCCCCATCCGCATCGGCGTCAACGGCGGTAGCCTGGACAAGAAGCTGCTGGAAAAATACGGCCATCCTACGGCGGAGGCCCTGGTGGAAAGCGCCTTTTCCCACCTGGAATTGCTGGAAAAATATGGGTTTTATGACACCTGCGTGTCCATGAAGTCCTCCACTGTCCCCACCATGGTGGCGGCGGCCCGGCTGTTCCGGGAGAAGTGCGACTACCCCCTCCACATCGGCGTTACCGAGACGGGGCCTGTTCGCATGGGCCTCATCAAGTCCGCCATGGGCATCGGGGCCTTGCTCCTGGATGGCATCGGCGACACCCTCCGGGTGAGTCTCACCGACGACCCAGTGGAGGAGGTCTACGCCGCCAGGGACATTCTGAAAGCGGCGGGCCTTCGGAAAGACGGCGTGAACATCATTTCCTGCCCCACCTGCGGCCGGACTCGCATTGATTTGATCGGCCTGGTGCGGCAGGTGGACGAGGCCCTGAGAAACTGCGAAAAGCCCATCACCGTGGCGGTCATGGGCTGCGTGGTCAACGGCCCCGGCGAGGCCCGGGAAGCCGACATCGGCATTGCCGGCGGCGACGGCTGCGGCTTGCTTTTCGAGCATGGAGAGCCGGTGTGCAAGCTGCCCTATGAGGAACTTCTGCCGGAGCTTTTGCGGCGGATAGACGCATTATAAGGAGAAAAATGAAAGAATCCGTTTCCTTTTTACAGATGTTTACCGAATATCGCCCCGGGGAGAGCCTCTCCGGGGTGCTTTCCGTGGCGCGCATCACGGGAGCGGACCTGGACCCGGCTACCCGGCAGGCGGCGGTGACGCTGTATGCTGACCAGTATATTCCCATGCGGCTTCTGGAAAAGGTGGAGCGGGACATCTGCGGCCTTTACGGCCTGCGGCATTTTGAAATACACATGACCCACCCGGCGGAGGAGTTGCAGAAAGTCGAGCCGGAGGAGCTGATGCAGCTGTTCGTGGAGGAGAACTCCATGAACCGGGCTTCCCTGGCGGGGGCCGGGTGGAAATGGGACGGCGATAACCTGGAAATTTCCCTCCGGGCCAACGGCAAGGCCGCTCTGGAGGAGGCCGTCCCGGCAGTTTGTCGAAAACTGACGGAGCGGTTCGGAAAGGCCCCGGTTTTCAAAGTCCTCTCTGCCCATGACCTGTCCGGTCAGGCACTGTTTGACGCTTTGGAGACCATGCGCTCCACCACGGCGGCAGCCATGCCCGCAGCCATGTGCAGCGGCGACAAGAAATCCTCCGGCAGTCCCAAGCAGGACCAGCCCCAGAGCGAGGAGACCCTGTACGGCAAGCCCTTCCGGGGCAATCCCGTGCCCATGAAGGACCTGAACATCGACATGGGTTCCGTCATCGTGGAGGGCCGGGTGTTCAGCGTGGACCATCGGGAGTTGAAAAAGCGCAACGCCTGGATTGTCAGCTTCGACATGACCGACAACACCGGCTCCGTGCGGCTCCAGCGGTTCCTGGAAAACAGCGAGGCCAAGAAAATTCTGGACCATTTGCAGGTGGGCAACATCCTGAAGGTCCAGGGCCGCACCGAACTGAACCGGTACGACAACGAAATGAACATCAAGCCCTTCGCCATCATGCCTGGCTCCATGCCCACCCGGAAGGACACTGCCCCCGGGGAGAAACGGGTGGAGCTGCATCTGCACACTACCATGAGCAACATGGACGCCCTGACGGACACCGGGGCGGCGGTAAAGCAGGCGGCGGCCTGGGGCCATAAGGCCATCGCCATCACGGACCACGGCGTGGCCCAGTCCTTCCCGGATGCCATGAAGGCTGCTGCCAAGGCCAAGGTGGCGGGTACGGACCAGAACATCAAAATCCTCTACGGCTGCGAGGGCTACTACGTCAACGACGTGGACGACCGTATCGTGGTCCACGGCGAGAAAAACATCACTTTTGACGAGGAATATGTGGCCTTTGACCTGGAAACAACGGGCCTTTCCTCCAAGAAGGATAAAATTATCGAAATTGGTGCCGTGATCCTGAAAAACGGCCGGGAGGTGGACCGGTTCCAGACCTTTGTAGACCCGGAGCGGCATCTGGAACCGAAAATCGTCGAATTGACGGGTATCACCGAGGATATGCTGAAGGGCGCACCAAAAATCGAGGAGGTCCTGCCGAAATTTCTGGAATTCTGCGGGGACCGGGTGCTGGTGGCCCACAATTCCGACTTCGACACGGGCTTCATCCGGGCGGAGTGCCTGCGGCAGGGCTATGAATTTACCGCAACGGCCCTGGACACCCTGATTCTTTCTCAGAATCTCATGCCCCAGCTGAACAAATTCAAGCTGGACATCGTTTCCAATGCCCTGAGTCTGCCGGACTTCAATCACCACCGGGCGGCGGATGACGCCATGACCTGCGGCCTGATTTTCCATCGGTTCATCGAAAAGCTGGAAGAACTGGACATTCATGACCTGCAAAGCATCAACCCGGCCATGATGAAGCTGCGCTCCAAGAGCCGCATCGGCGACCGCCATGCCCGGCACATCATTCTCTTTGCTAAAAATCAGGTGGGCCTGCGGAATCTCTATCACCTTATCTCCGACTCCAACCTGAAATACTTCAAGCGGGTGCCTCGTATCCCCAAATCTGACCTGATGGAACTGCGGGAGGGCCTGATCATCGGCTCCGCCTGCGAGGCCGGCGAGCTGTTCCAGGCCATTCTGGACGGAAAAAGCGAGGACGAATTGAAGCGCATCGCTTCGTTCTATGATTTCCTGGAAATTCAGCCCCTGGCCAACAACCGCTTCATGCTGGCCAAGGGCATTGCCAACAGCGACGAGGACCTGAGGAACTTCAACCGCACCGTGGTCCGGCTGGGCGAAGAACTGGACAAGCCTGTGGTGGCCACCGGCGACGTCCACTTCCTGAATCCGGAGGACGAAATCTTCCGGCATATCCTGCTGGCCACCAAGGGCTTCGACGACTGCGACCGGGAAAATCCCCTGTATTTCCGCACTACCGATGATATGCTCCGGGAGTTTTCCTATCTGGGGGAGGAGAAGGCCTATGAAGTGGTGGTCAAGAACACGAACGCCATTGCGGACATGGTGGAGACCCTGCGGCCCGTGCCCCATAACCTGTTCGCACCCAAGATCGAGAACTCCGTGGAGGACCTGAAAGCCCTGGTGTACGGCAAGCTGCACCGGCTTTACGGCGAAAATCCCCCGGAACTCATCACCAAGCGTGTGGAAACGGAGCTTCACGACATCATCAACTGCCACTATGACGTGATCTATATGTCTGCTCAGAAGCTGGTGCAGAACTCCTTGGAGCATGGCTATCTGGTGGGCTCCCGTGGTTCCGTGGGTTCCTCCATCGTGGCCTACATGGCAGGCATCACGGAAGTGAATTCCTTCCCGCCCCACTATCGCTGCCCCAACCCGGAGTGCAAGTACACCACATTCGATGTCCCCAAGGGCTACGGCTGCGGGGCGGACCTGCCGGATGCCATCTGCCCCAAGTGCGGCACAAAATTCGACAAGGACGGCTTCAACATCCCCTTCGAGACCTTCCTGGGCTTCGGCGGCGATAAGGTCCCGGATATTGACCTGAACTTCTCCGGCGAATACCAGTCCAAGGCCCACGCCTACTGCGTGGAGATGTTCGGAAAATCCCATGTGTTCCGGGCCGGTACCGTGGGCACCGTGGCGGAAAAGACCGCCTTCGGCTATGTGAAAAAGTACCTTTCCGAGCGGAATCTCACCGCCACCCGTGCGGAGGAAAACCGGCTGGCCTCCGGCTGCGTGGGCGTGCGCCGGACCACCGGCCAGCACCCCGGCGGCCTGGTAGTCATTCCCCAGGAAAATGAGATTTGGGATTTCTGCCCGGTGCAGCACCCGGCGGACGACCCCAATTCCGACCAGATCACAACCCATTTTGAATACCACTCCATGGAGGAGAACCTGCTGAAGCTGGATATGCTGGGCCACGATGACCCCACCATGATCCGGATGATGGAGGACATGACCGGCGTGGACGCCAAGACCATCCCGCTGGACGACAAGAACACCATGTCCATCTTCACCTCCTCCAAGGTCCTGGGCTATGAGGATGACCCTATCTTAGGTCCCACCGGGGCCGTGGCCATTCCGGAGTTCAATACCCACTTCACCCGTGGAATGCTGCTGGACACCATGCCCACCCGGTTCGATACCCTGTTGCGGCTTTCCGGTTTCTCTCACGGTACGGATGTGTGGCTGGGCAACGCCAAGGATCTCATTACCTCCAAAACCGCCACCGTCGATCAGGCCATCGGCTGCCGTGACGACATTATGCTCTATCTTATCTCCTGCGGAATGCCGGAAAAGCGGTCCTTCAAGATCATGGAGGCCGTGCGAAAGGGCAGAGGTCTGCCGGAGGGGGCCGAGGAGGAAATGATCGCCGCAGGCGTTCCCAACTGGTACATCACCTCCTGCAAGAAGATCAAGTACCTGTTTCCCAAGGCCCACGCCGTGGCTTACGTTATGATGGCCTTCCGAATCGCCTGGTTCAAGGTCTATCACCCCCTGGCTTTTTATGCTGCCTATTTCTACCGGCGCAGCCAGAAGGGCGGCTTCGATGCGGTGCTGATGACCAACGGCATGGAGTCCGTGAAGGCCAATATCAAGGCCATTTCCGAGAACGAGGACGCCACCGACAAGGACGAGGACCTGCTGACCACCCTGGAAGTGGTCTACGAATACTACCTCCGGGGCTTCGAGTTTGCCCCCATCGACCTGTACCGGAGCCACGCCATCAAGTTCGTCATTGAGGACGGAAAGCTGCTGCCGCCCTTCGTGGCCATTTCCGGCCTGGGCGAAAGCGCCGCCTGGGACCTGATGGAGGGCCGAAAGGGCAAGACGTTCCTGTCCATCGAGGAGGTGGCGGCGGCCTGCCCCAAGGTCTCCAAGACCCACATCCAGATGCTGAAGGACGCCGGAGCCTTCGGCAGTCTGCCGGATACCTCTCAGGTGAGTTTGTTCTGAAAAAAGCCCCCGAAACGGAGAAAATCCGTTCCGGGGGCTTCGTATTATTGGTGCAAATCAGATGGTGAAGGCCACCAGCGCCACTTCCTTGCCGGTTTTCTTGGAAAGCAGCTGCTCCAGTTCCGTGATCTTGGCCAGGGCCTCAGTGTCGTCGTTCAGGGAAGCGTAGCGGATGGGGCTGTACGCCACCAGAGAGACTTCCTTGCCTGTCTTGGCGGCCAGCTCCTGCTCCAGGGCGGTAATGGAGGCCAGAAGGTCCTCACGGCCATTCAGATTCGTATAAGTGTTCATTAGAATATCCTCCTTGGTATTTTTCTAAGAGTATAGCATAAGATTCGGGGAAATTCAACACAATCAGCAGAATATAAATTGAACGGGGCTGTCTCAAAATAGATTTTTCTAAAAATCAGCCCAACAATAAATCCGTGAAAATCCGATAAAACTGGTTTTTCACGGATTTTATTTAACTTTTGAAGGGAACTATTTTCCTATAATTCGCATTTTGAGACAGCCCATTACCCTGCCGCCTCCAGCATATTTTCGATGAAGATCCCATATCCCGTGTCGGGCTGGTTCACCAGCACATGGGTCACGGCGCCAATCAGCTTCCCATCCTGCAAAATGGGACTGCCGCTCATGCCCTGGACGATGCCGCCGGTGGTTTCCAGCAGGCCGGGGTCCGTGACACGAATCAGCAGATTCCTGCCCGGCTGCTTGGGGTCGGGATAGATTTTCAGAATTTCCACAGAATACTCCCGTACCGTCTCCCCGGACACCGTAGAGCGGATGATCGCCGGACCGGTATGCACGGCTTCTGCCGGGGCCGTTTCCACGGGGGACCCGCCGGGAAGAGCGTCCAATTTGCCAAAGACCCCGTAGGCGGTATTCTCCAGAAGTGCGCCGCAGGGAACAGGGGAGAGGGCGGAGCCGAACAGCTGTCCCGGCGTTCCTGCCAGGCCCTTCCGCAGGGACAGCACCGTGGCCTGGTACACGCTGCCGCGGGTCATGGACAGCAGTTTGCCTCCGGCCTCCGTGACCCCATGGCCCAGGGCACCAAACCGGTTGTCCTCCGGGTCATAATAGGTGACGGTGCCGATGCCGGTGATGCCCTGCCGGAGGTAGACCCCCAGCTTCGGCCCTTCCTTCGTAATGGTCGGGGCCAGGCGCAGGGTCTGCTCCGTGCCGCTGCGCAGAACGGTCAGCGTTACCGTGCCGTCGGAGCGTTCCAGAGCGGCGGAAACGTCCTGCGCGGAGGCGATTTTCTTCCCGTCGATGCGGAGAATCTGGTCCCCCGGTTCCAGTCCGGCCTCCTGGGCTGCCGCACCCAATTCCGGGTCAATGCCCGTGACCGTCACGGTGCCGGTGCCCAGTGCCAGACCGATGATCTCCCCGCCGGGGATAAGGCTTTCCGCCCGGACCGCCGTGGGCAGCAGACACAGTAAAGTCAGCAGCAAAGCTGCAAATTTTTGTATTTTTCTCATGGTTTCCGCCCCTCCTTTTCGTTGCCCTCTTAATATTCCGCACCTGCGGCGATGTAACCGCTGTAAAAGTCGAAAAATCAGGGAGGACGTGGGGACAACGGAAAAACTTGCAATTTTGCGTCCTTTGGCGTATGATAAGCGGGAGGTGTGTTACAATGAAAGAAAAAACCATGCTTGCAAAGCAAATCGAAAGTCTCTGCGAAGGCGTTGCCAATCCCATTTCCAATTTAGCCAACGTCTCCGCCCTTTTGTGGCAGGAATTTCCAAATATCAACTGGGCGGGCTTTTATATATGGACCAACGGCCGCCTGGAGCTGGGACCCTTCCAGGGTAAGCCCGCCTGCACGGTCATCCCGGCGGGAAAAGGGGTCTGCGGAACGGCGGCAGGGGAGAACCGGACGGTCCGGGTGGCGGATGTACACGATTTCCCGGGACATATCGCCTGCGACAGCGCTTCCCGGTCGGAGATCGTCGTTCCCATTCGGAAAAACGGGAAAGTTTGGGGCGTTCTGGATATGGACAGCCCGGTAAAAGACCGGTTTTCGGAGGAAGATGCGGAAATTCTGGAGGAAGCGGTCCGGACCTTGGAGAATACCTTGTTTCCCTATTGACAAAGTAGGGAAGTGGTGCTATATTACCTATAGACTTACTAGGTAATGCGAAACAGGAGGAAAAACCATGAAAGTTTACGCAGACAATGCGGCAACCACCCAAATGAGCAAGACAGCCATCAACGCCATGCTGCCTTATTTCGATAACATTTACGGCAATCCGTCCAGCCTGTACACCATCGGTCAGGAGGCCAAGGAGGCATTGGAGGACGCCCGGAACCGCATCGCAGCCTGCCTGGGCTGTACACCCCGGGAGATCACTTTCACCTCCGGCGGCAGCGAGGCCGACAATCAGGCCATCCGCTCCGCAGCCCTGAACGGAGCCAAGAAGGGCAAGAAGCACATCATCACCACCGCTTTTGAGCATCATGCGGTGCTGCATACCCTGAGGCGCCTGGAAGGGGAGGGCTTCGAGGTCACTTATCTGGATGTGCGCCACAACCACAACATCACCGCCCAGCAGGTGAAGGATGCCATCCGGCCAGACACCTGCCTGGTGACCACCATGTACGCCAACAACGAGATCGGCTCCATCCTGCCCATCCCGGAGATTGGCGAAATTTGCCGGGAGGCCGGTGTGGTGTTCCACACGGACGCTGTCCAGGCGGCAGGCCACCTGCCCATCAACGTGGTGGACCAGCACATCGATATGCTGTCCCTGTCCGCCCATAAGTTCCACGGCCCCAAGGGCGTGGGCGTGCTGTACTGCCGGAAGGGCATCCCCCTGACCAGCCTCATTGACGGCGGCGCTCAGGAGCGGGGCAAGCGGGCCGGTACGGAAAACGTGGCCGGTATCTGCGGCATGGCCGCCGCGCTGGAAGAAGCCTGCGCCCACATGGAGGAGAACACCAAGAAGGTCACGGCCCTCCGGGACAAGCTGATTGCCGGTTTGAGCCAGATTCCCCATTCCGCACTGAACGGCGACCCCGTTCACCGTCTGCCGGGCAACGTGAGCTTCTGCTTTGAAGGCATCGAGGGCGAGAGCCTGCTGCTCCTGCTGGACCAGAAGGGCATCAGCGCTTCCTCCGGTTCCGCCTGCACCTCCGGCTCTCTGGACCCCAGCCATGTGCTGCTGGCCATCGGCCGGGTCCATGACGTGGCCCATGGCTCTCTGCGGCTCTCCCTCAGCGAGTACAACACCGAGGAAGAGATCGACCATATTTTGAAATCCGTGCCGGAAGTGGTCAGCTACCTGCGGGGAATGTCCCCGGTGTGGCGGGACCTGCAGACCGGCAAGCGGCAGTATATTCTCTAAGATAAGGAGCAAAAAATTATGGCACTGTACAGTGAAAAAGTTATGGATCATTTCACCCATCCCCGGAATGTGGGCATCATTGAGGATGCCAGCGGCGTGGGCGAAGTGGGCAACGCCAAGTGCGGCGATATTATGAAAATTTACCTGAAGATCGAGGACGACATCATCAAAGACGTGAAGTTCGAGACCTTCGGCTGCGGCTCCGCCATTGCATCTTCTTCCATGGCAACGGAGATGATCAAAGGCAAGTCCATTTACGAGGCAATGAAGCTGACCAACAAGGCCGTGGCCGAGGCGCTGGACGGTCTGCCTGCCCACAAGATGCACTGCTCCGTGCTGGCAGAGGAAGCCATCAAGAACGCCTTGGAAGATTACTTCAAGAAGAATAACATTCCCTATGACGCTGCCACCCTGGCATGTGAGCACGTCCACGAATAAAGGCTTATGATCGTTTCGACCAAAGGCCGGTATGCCCTGCGGGTGATGGTATTCTTGGCGAAGAGGACGGATCGGGAGTATGTGCCCGTGAAGGAAATCGCCGAGCAGGAGGAGATCTCCCAGAAATATCTGGAATCCATTATGACCATCCTTTCCAAGGCGGGCTTTTTGCAGGCGGTTCAGGGCAAGGGCGGCGGCTACCGGCTCAGCCGGAACCCGTCGGAATATACCGTGGGCAGCATTCTGAAGCTGACGGAGGGCAATCTGGCACCGGTTTCCTGCACTACCCATGGTCCTTCGGCCTGTTCCCGAACCGGCTGCTGCGACACATTGCCCATGTGGGAGAAGCTGGACAAGCTCATCGACGATTATTTCGAGAGCATCACCCTGGCGGACCTATTAAAAATGCCCCCCTGCCAACCGGCACCGGAAGAATAAATCCAAGGACAGTCTCCAAAAACGGGGGCTGTCCTTTTTTGCCCTTTGAAAAATTAGGAAAACCGTAAAAATAGGTTGCTTTTTCGGGAAATCTTCTGTATAATAAATTAATTACTGATTTTTTAGAGAAAGAAGGCAGAGATATGACGAAACAAGCCCAAACGCCTTTGCAGCAGGAGAACAAAATGCGGACCATGCCTCTTGGCAGGCTGCTTTTGACCATGGCACTGCCCCTGGTCATCTCCATGCTGGTGCAGGCCCTTTATAACGTGGTGGACAGCATTTACGTGTCCCGAATTTCCGAGAGCGCCGTGACGGCCCTCTCCCTGGCATTCCCCGTGCAGAATCTGCTCATCGGCTTCGCCACCGGCGTGGGCGTGGGCGTAAATTCCCTGTTGAGCAAATCCTTGGGGGAGGGGAATAAAGAGCGGGCCAATGCCGCCGCAGGAAACGGCATCATCCTCATGCTCCTGTGCGTGCTGCTGTTCATGGCCTTCGGCGTTTTCGGCAGCCATCCCTATTTTGCCATCCAGTCCGAGGTGGAGGAGACCGTGGAGGGCGGCGCTTCCTATATTGCCATTTGCTGCATTTTCAGTCTTGGCATTTTCGTAGAGATTTTGGGGGAGCGTCTGCTGCAGGCTGCCGGCAAGACCGTGTACACCCTCTACACCCAGGGCATCGGTGCCATCATCAATATCATCCTGGACCCGGTGTTCATTTTCGGTGTGCCTGCCATCGGCATTCCCGCCATGGGCATTTCCGGCGCTGCGGTGGCCACGGTCATCGGCCAGTGGGTGGCGGCCATTCTTTCCGTGTTCTTTAATTTGAAGCGCAACACCGATCTGGAATTCCACAAGCGCTATTTCCGGCTCCATGCCGACGTGGTGATGCCCATTCTCACCGTGGGCGTGCCGTCCATCATTATGATGGCCATTGGTTCCGTGATGACCTTCGGCATGAACCAGATTTTGCAGGGCTTCAAGGACTACGGCGAGACGGCTACCGGCGTGTTCGGCATTTACTTCAAGCTGCAGAGTTTCTTCTTCATGCCCATTTACGGCCTGAACAACGCCAGTGTGTCCATTCTGGCCTATAACTACGGAGCCCGGGAGCCGAAGCGCATCATCGGCACCCTGAAACGGGCTCTGGGCGTGGCGCTGAGCGTGATGATTTTGGGCCTGTTGGCCTTTCAGATCGTCCCCGGTGCGCTGCTGGACATTTTTGAGCCCTCCGAGCAGTTCAAGAGCATCGGATGCACCGCTCTGCGGATCATCAGCTGGTCCTTCCCCTTAGCGGCGGTGGGCATCGTCCTCAGTGCCAGCTTCCAGGCGCTGGGTACGGGCATTTACTCCACCATCATCTCCCTGTGCCGCCAGCTGGTGGTACTGCTGCCGGTGGCTTACTTCATGAGCCTGACCCGGGACTTGGATGCGGTGTGGTGGGCCTTCCCCATTGCGGAGGTGTTCAGTACGGCTCTGTCTATGTTGTATTACGGACGTATTTACCGGAAGAAGATCAGGCCTCTGTACGAGGAAAACTGACAAATTTTGAAAACACCCCCGGGAACGGTTGTCCCCGGGGGCCTTTTGTGCTATAATGAAACAAATCGTCTGATCCTGTCAGGAAGGAAAGAACCATGAATGTGAATGCCATTACGCTGCCCCAGCAGGATGCCAGGAAGCTGCTGGGTGCGGCCAACGCCGATGCAGCGCTGCTGTATCTGTATATTGCCGCAGGCAATGATCCCGGGAAGGCCGGGGAGGACCTGCGCCTGCCGGACAGCCGCCTGAACTGTGCCGGGGCCATTCTGCGTCAGCTGGGCCTGTGGCCGGAGGTGCTGCCTACGAAAATTTTGGCCGGGGAGCGACCCAATTATTCGGAAAACGATGTGCTGGATGCCATGGAGCGGGACATGGACTTCCGGAGCCTTTACGGGGAGGTCCAGCGGCTGCTGGGCCGGAACCTGAACACCGAGGAACTGAAAATTTTGCTGGGCTTTGTGCGTTATCTGGGCCTGCCGGGGGACGTGATTTCCCTGCTGGTGTGCTACTGCAAGGAGCGGGCCAGGAAGCGGGGTTCCCTGCGGAATCCGTCTTTGCGGACCATTGAAAAGGAAGCCTATCAATGGGCAGAGCAGGGCATTGACACGCTGGAGGCTGCCTCTGCTTACATCCAGACCCAGAACCAGCGGGAGAGCCAGATGACTTCCTTGATGTCCCTGCTGCAGATTCGTGGCCGGAACCTGACCGCAGCCGAGGAGCGCTACGCCGGGGCCTGGCTCACCATGGGCTTTGACGCCGACGCCATTCGGGAGGCCTACGAGCGGACCTGCCTGAACACCGGCGGGCTGAACTGGGCGTACATGAACAAAATTCTCATCCGCTGGCAGCAGGCCGGGTTCCATACCCTGGAGCAGGTCCGTGCCGGGGACCAGAAGAATCTTCCCAAGGGCGCTTCCGGCCAGCTGGGCGAAGCGGAATTGGAAGCCATTCAGAGCATTTTGCAGGAGGGATAAACCATGGCATACAGTTTGGAGGTGGTCCGCCGGGCACGGGAGCGGCTGGAGCAGCAGCGTGCCGACCGGGAATCGGAATATCGGGCCCACCTGGCGGAAGCCTATCGGGAGCAGCCCAGGCTGCGGGAAATTGACCGGCTGCTGCGGCAGACCATGGCCCAGGCGGCCCAGTGCGCCTTCCTGAAAGGGGAGGAGGGCACGGCCCTCATGGCCAAGGCCAAGGAGGCCAATCTGGCCCTGCAGGCCGAGCGCCGGGAACTGGTCAACACGTTCCCGGAGGGGTATCTCAATGACCGGCCCGTCTGCGACAAGTGCGGCGGAACCGGGTACGTCGGCAGCCGGATGTGTTCCTGCCTAGAGGACCTGTGCCGCCAGGAACAGCGGCGGGAGTTGGCGGGCATGGGCATCCGTGCGGAGGATTTCCGGGATTTCCGGCTGGATTACTATTCCGAACAGATCGACCGGACCTACGGGGCCAGCCCCCGGATGATCATGGAGCGGAATCTGGAACGCTGCCGCCGGTTCGTCCGGGACTTCGGCGGAAAGCCGGAAAATCTGCTGTTCATCGGCAATACGGGCCTGGGCAAGACCTTCCTGTCCGCCTGCATCGCCGGAAGTGTGTCCCAGCAGGGGTTCAGCGTCAGCTATGAAAGTGCCGCACACCTGTTTTCCAAGCTGGAACGGGAGCGGTTTTCCCCCAGCGAGGAAAATAAGCAGGCGGCGGAGGCCATCCGCAATGCGGACCTGTTGATCCTGGACGACCTGGGTACGGAAATGCCCGGCCAGTTCGTCACGGCGGCCCTTTATACCCTGGTCAACGACCGCCTTATGGAGGGCAAGCCCATGATCATTTCCACCAACCTGAACATCGGGGAAGTGGCCCAGCGCTACAATCCCCAGATCGCCTCCCGCCTGCAGGGCAGCTTCACCCGGCTGACCTTCGTGGGGGAGGACATTCGCCTGATTATGAGCCGGGAGGGAAGAAGATGAGTATTGGTGTTCTTTTTGATTTGGACGGAACCCTGCTGGACACCCTGGAGGACCTGAAAAACGCCACCAACGCCACCCTGCGTTCCTTCGGCTGCCCGGAACGGTCCCTGGAGGAGGTCCGGCAGTTCGTCGGCAACGGAGCCGGGGTGCTGATGAAGAAGGCCCTGCCCGGAAAGCCCACGGACCCGGACTGGCAGACGGCTCTGGATGCCTTTCATACCTATTACGATGCCCACTGCCGGGAAAAAACCGGTCCCTATCCCGGCGTGCCGGAGATGTTGGCGGAATTGCAAAAGCGCTATCCCGTGGCCATCGTGTCCAACAAGCCGGACAGCGCCGTGAAGCAGCTTTGCGCCTATTATTTCCCGGGGATTTTCGCCCGGGGGGAGGATGCGGACTGCCCCCGGAAGCCTGCGCCGGATATGCTCTATCAGGCCATGAGGGCCGTGGGGGCTGATGGCTGCATTTATGTGGGCGACAGCGACGTGGACATTGCCACGGCGAAAAACGCTGGTGTACCCTGTCTGAGTGTCCTGTGGGGCTTCCGGGACCGGGACTTCCTGAGGACCTCCGGGGCCACCCACTTCTGCGCCGACCCCAGGGACCTTCCGGAAATGATCGAGAAGATGGGGGCGGAATATGGCAAATGAGTTTTATGCCCTCTTGGGCCGAATGCGCTATATCACCCGCTGGGGCCTTATGCGGAATACCTTTTCCGAGAACATTCAGGAGCACAGCCATCAGGTGGCGGTGCTGGCCCATGCACTGGCGCTGATCAGACGGGAAATCCTTCATCTGCCGGGGCCGGACCCGGACCGGTGCGCCGTGGCGGCATTGTATCACGACGCTTCGGAAATTCTCACCGGGGACCTGCCCACGCCCATCAAGTATTACAACCCGGACATCAAGGATGCCTACAAGCAGGTGGAGCATATCGCCGGGAATCGGCTGCTGGAAATGCTGCCGGAAGCCCTGCGGGAGATCTATACGCCCCTGGTGATGGAATCCGACGAGGACTTGAACCCCATCGTCAAGGCGGCGGACAAGCTCAGTGCCTATATTAAGTGCGTGGAGGAGCAGAAGGCGGGCAATAAGGAGTTCGATTCTGCGGCGGAGCAGACCATGCAGGCCCTCCATGCCATGGACCGGCCGGAACTGGAATGGTTCCTGGACCAGTGCCTTCCGGCGTTTTCCAAGAATCTGGACCAGCTCTGAGCCTTGACGGCAGGGCAAAAGTGTGCTATTATGAACGGCGGTGAACACCACCGCCTTACGCCGCTGTGGTGGAATCGGTAGACACAAGGGACTTAAAATCCCTCGGCCATAAACCGTGCGGGTTCGAGCCCCGCCAGCGGCACCAAAAAATCGGCAGGTCCCAGGAGCGGGACCTGCCGATTTTTTCATACAGAGGAACAAAATAGACGTGTTTCTTTCATAAAAAGCCCGTTCCGGCTGATTTTGGGCAGCAAAAAACGCCGCCCGGTCAGGCGGCGTTATTGTTGGCAGGAATCAGATGGCCCGCTCAACCTTGTTGGAACGGAGGCATCTGGTACAAGCGTACACATGGCACGGAGTCCCGTTGACAATGGCCTTCACCCGCTTCACATTGGGCTTCCAGGTCCGATTTGCACGTCTGTGGGAGTGGGAAACCTTAATACCGAAGGTCACGCCCTTGCCACAATAATCACATTTTGCCATTCACTGCACCTCCCATCCGCATGATGATTCATAGATACGCTTTTAAGCGCCCTGATATAATACCAGAGTTTGCCGAAAAATGCAAGTCTTTTTTTTAGATTTTTCTGATTTTTTGAAAAACGGCTTGCTATTCCATGGCCGGACCGGTATAATGAAGGAAAACATCCTACCCTTGGAAGAAAGAGGCGATGCAATTTGTCAGAAGAATACAGCGTGGCCCTGACGGATGTGGTGAAGCGGTTCCATCTGGAGGTGCTTTTTGCAGCCACGGATTACGAATCCATCCGGCTGACTGTGGCCGACGTGGCCCGTCCCGGCCTGCAGCTGGCGGGATATTTCGACCACTTTGAGCCTATGCGCTTGCAGGTCATCGGCAACGTGGAGGAAAGCTACCTGCAAAAGCTCACTGCCACCGAGCGAGCCATGATCTTTGACCGGTTCTTTTCCTATAAATGTCCTGCGCTGCTGGTGGCCCGGAATATGGAGCCGCTGCCGGAGTGCCTGGAAATGGCGAAACGCCACAACGTGACCCTCCTGCGCTCTCAGGAGGCCACCAGCACCATCGTTTCCACCATCATCGCTTACCTGACCGGTGTGCTGGCCCCCTGCATCACTCGGCATGGTGTTATGATGGAGATTTACGGCGAAGGGGTCCTGCTGCTGGGTGAAAGCGGCATGGGCAAAAGCGAAGCCGCCATCGAATTGGTGAAGCGTGGTCACCGGCTGGTGGCCGACGATGCTGTGGAAATCCGCAAGACCTCCGAAAGCACCCTGATGGCCACGGCCCCGGAGGTGGTGCGGAATTTCGTGGAACTTCGCGGCATTGGCATCATCAACGTGGCCCAGCTGTTCGGCGCCGGTGCCGTCCGGCGGGAGGTGGACATCGATCTGGTGGTGAACATCGTTCCCTGGAACCAGAACGAAAGCTATGACCGGCTGGGCATCGAGAGCCAGTATATGGAGATCATGGGCAACAAAATTCCCATGAACACCATCCCCATCACCCCCGGCCGAAACCTGGCGGTGATCCTGGAGGTGGCGGCCATGAACAACCGCCAGCGGAAAATGGGCTACAACCCTGGCCTGGACTTCACCAATCAGATTTCCATGCGCATGGAGCAGGAAGCGGGGTACCGACTGCCGCTATGAAAGAGTTTACCATCGGAAAAAACGATGCCGGTCAGCGGCTGGACCGGTATCTTGCCAAGGCGGTGCCGCTGCTTCCGGCATCCCTGGCCCAGAAATATATCCGCATCAAGCGCATCAAGCGCAACGGCGGCCGCTGCCAGCGGGACGACCGGCTGGAGATCGGCGACGTTTTGCAGCTCTATATCAATGACGAGTTTTTCGATGTACCCCGGGAGGACAATGCTTACTTGACCGTGGCGGCGCCGAAGCTGAATATCGTCTACGAGGACGACCAGATCATCCTGGTGGACAAGCGGCCCGGTCTGGCTGTCCATCCCCATGATGGGGCCGAGTATGGCCGGACCCTTATTGACCACATTCAGGCGTATCTCTACCAGAAGCGGGAGTGGAACCCCAGAGGGGAGAATTCCTTTGCCCCGGCTCTGTGCAACCGCATTGACCGGAACACCGGCGGCATTGTCATTGCGGCCAAGACCGCCGAGGCCCTGCGGGTGATGAACCAGAAGATCAAGGACCGGGAACTGGACAAGCGGTATCTGGCCATCGTGGAGGGGACCCCCAAGCCTCAGAAGGGGACATTGAAGGGCTATCTGTTCAAGGACGCCAAGAAAAACCGGGTATTCGTGACGGATACCCCCCAGACCGGTTCCAAAAGCTGCGAGACCCGCTATGAGGTCCAGGCCAGCCGCCAGGGGCTTTCTCTGGTGGAGTGCGAGCTGATCACCGGCCGGACCCACCAGATCCGTGCCCAGTTCGCCCACGCCGGGCATCCGCTCTTAGGCGACGGCAAATACGGCAAGCTGGACAAGCGCTTCGACCGGACCTACCAGGCCCTGTATTCCTATAAACTCACCTTCCAGTTTACCACCGACGCCGGAGCTCTGGCCTACCTGGACGGCAAGTCCTTCCAGGTCCAGAAAGTGGACTTCGTGGAGGAGTATTTTCCGGAATATCGCTGACATCCCAGGCAATTCCCGAAAGGGGAATTGCCTGGGATGTTCATATAGTGTGAACTTTATCGCTTTTGCACAATCCGTTTCCGGATTTTTCAAAATCTGAGATTCTCATTTGTTCATTGTTACAATTGTTCAAAAAGCTATTGCATTATCTTGTTTGTTCTGTATAATTGTAGGTGAATTCAGAAAGGGAAGGGGTTATTCTCTATGAAAACCAGGAAACTACTTCTTACGTTGCTGTTTTGCGTCATGCTGATTACAGCCCTGCTTCCAACGGCGGCCAATGCTGCAGAGGTTGCATCCGGAAGCTGCGGTGAAAATGCAGTCTGGTCTTTGGACGAAAACGGAACATTGACCATTTCCGGACAGGGGAAAATGGAATGGTCTGCTGATCCATGGCTTTCCTACAAATCACAAATTAAGAAAATTGTGATTTGCCCAGGCATTACTGAAATCAAGCATGGTGCATTTATATATCTGAGCAGTGTTACGGATGTTTCCATCCCGGACAGTGTAACGAAGATCGGCGGGTATGCGTTTGCGGAATGTAACGGCCTTACCAGTATAAGACTTCCGGACACGGTTACAGAAATTGATTCCTATGCATTCAATGGATGTCAGAATCTGTCGTCCATTACATTGCCGAAGAATTTAAAGACGATTGGTGATTATGTGTTTACGGATTGCTTTCAGCTGACCGATGTTTCCATTCCGAATGGTGTTGTCACTATCGGAAATTTCGCCTTTTGTCGCTGCAAAGCGCTGACGGAGATCCGACTTCCCGACAGCGTAACAACGATTGGAACAGGGGCGTTTTCTGATTGCGAACAGCTTGAATCTGTCAAACTTCCTGCAGGTATTTCAAGCATCAATCAAAGCCTTTTTGAAGACTGTAAGCGCTTGAATAATGTTGTAATTCCGGACGGAGTGATCAGCATTGGCGAATGTGCATTTTCCGACTGTGAGAACCTGGAAAATATCACACTTCCGGGAAATCTGGAAACCATTGGATTCCGGGCGTTTAATAACTGTACGGCATTGAAAGCGATGACGTTTCCGGAAAAACTGAAAAAATTAAGCTGGGAAATTTTCGCTGCTTGCACCAATCTGCGTGAGCTTCATTTCACGGGCAGTATGCCGACGCTTGACGAGAAGGCTTTTAAAACGGCAGGATTTGTTGCTTTCTATCCGGTGAACGACAGCAGTTATGCTGATGCCGACAACTGCGGCGGAAATGTGATTTGGCTTCCGGAAGGCACTGCCTATCCGACATATTTCGGAACATGGCCTGTTTCCTGGACGATTTATCAGGATGGTGTGCTGACGATTATGAAATCGGATTTGTGGTACAGCGACAGCCGAATGGACGGCTTTACAAAACGATGCCCATGGTATCAGTATGATGGAATCATCAAAACTGTTGTCATAGAGCCAGGGGCAACGGTTATTGCGGAAGATGCGTTTGTAAACCTTGAGAGCTTGACAAATGTTACCATCCCAGATACCGTCACACGAATCAGCTCTGGTGCTTTTGAAGGCTGTGTCAATTTGACGAGCATTACGATTCCGGGCAGCGTAGAGCATATTTCTAACAAGGCATTTAAGAATTGTACGAGCCTTTCTTCTGTTGAACTTTCTAATGGTTTGCAATCTATCGGGTTGTCTGCATTTTATATGTGCAGCAGTCTGAAGGAAATTACCTTTCCGGAGACTTTGAGCCAAATTGAGGATCATGCCTTTTCGTACTGCAGGAGTATGAAGCAGGTGTGCTTTACCGGTGACTTGCCGACAGTGGGAAATATGGCATTTTATGAGGTGACAGCCACAGCCTATTACCCGGACGGGAATTCCACATACAATAAAGAGAATATCGATGCACAAGGATTTTATGGGAGTAATTTGACCTGGTGCGCCACGAACTATGGCCGCAGCGGCTGGGTCCAGAAGAATGGTGCTTGGTATTATTACGAGAACAACACTCCCGTTACCGGCTGGAAAACTATCGACGGTGCCCGGTACTATTTCAACACTTCCGGTATCATGCAGACCGGCTGGGTAAAGGACGGAATTAACTGGTACTACATGAACGGCTCCGGCGTGATGAAGACCGGTTGGCAGAAGCTTGCTGACGGAAACTGGTACTATTTCTATGAAGACGGACACATGGCCTGCAATGAAACCGTGAACATCGGCGGCTCGAATTACACGTTCAACGGTTCCGGTATCTGGGTGCAGAAAAAGAACGGTTGGGAGCAGAAGGACGGTGCCTGGTATTACTATGCAAATGGCGAAAAAGCCACCGGCTGGAAGCAACTGTCTGACGGAAATTGGTACTATTTCAACAGCGACGGGAAAATGCAGACCGGTTGGCTGAAACTGGGGAAATATTGGTACTATTTGAACGGTTCCGGCATCATGGTCACAGGCTGGCAGAAGCTTGCTGACGGGAACTGGTACTATTTCTATCCCGGCGGAACCATGGCCTGCAACGAGACGCTGAACATCAACGGCGTTGATTATACCTTCAACGCCTCCGGTATCTGGGTGCAGGATCAGACGGTGAGAAGGAACGGCTGGGAGCAGAAGGACGGCGCTTGGTACTACTATGTGAATGGTGCAAAAGCCACCGGCTGGAAGCAGCTGCCGGACGGCAAGTGGTACTATTTCAACAGCGACGGGAAAATGCAGACCGGTTGGCTGAAACTTGGAAAATACTGGTACTATCTGAACGGTTCCGGTATTATGGTCACAGGCTGGCAGAAGCTGCCCGACGGGAACTGGTATTATTTCTACCCCGGCGGGACCATGGCCTGCAATGAAACCGTGAACATCGGCGGCGTTGACTACACCTTCAATTCCTCCGGTATATGGGTGCATTGATTCGAAAAAAGGAAGCAGTGTGAATAGAGAAACCAGCCGGGATTCGATCGGGCCCCGGCTGGTTTTTGCACTTATGCGGGTATAGGCGTGAAGTCAACGGTTATACAAATAATCAGAAACACCAAAATCGATGTTACCGGTGTGAAAAGCTCCTGTTGGGTTTCTCCAACAGGGGCTTGAAAAGAGAGAAACAGAAAGACCCCGGCGACTTTCTTACGAAAATCGCCGGGGTTTACCTGGTGGACTTGAAGGGATTCGAACCCTCGACCCCCACAATGCGAATGTGGTGCGCTCCCAACTGCGCTACAAGCCCATCTCACGATCCATGCTATTATAGCGCCGGATCGTGGGTTTGTCAAGCCTCATTCTGGACCTGTTTTTCCCTGGCGGCCTGTCGGTCGAAGGCGTGCATCCAGTCGGCGGCGTAGAAGTAGATGATGAACAGCACGCTGCTGGCGAACCAGGTGATGGGGTAGGCCATGGAGACGGTGTGCAATTCATTGACGTGCTGCATGGCGATGGAAATGTAAGTGACCCGCAGCAGGCACCAGCACCCCAGCATGATGAACATGGGTACGGTGGCTTTACCTGCGCCCCGGAGAATGCCCGCAATGCAGTGAGACAGGGCCAGCAGACAATAGAACAGGCAGATGGTCCGCATGTGGGCGGCGCCGTAGGCCACCACCTCCGGGGAATCGTTGAAAATGGAGATCAGCTGGGGAGCCAGCAAATAGGAGGCCACGCCGATGAGCTCCGCCATGCTGACGCTGCAAATGACCGCAAAGCGCACGCCCTTTTTCACCCGGCCATACTGCTGGGCACCCAGATTCTGGCCCACGAAGGTGGACAGGGCCTGGGCAAAGCAGGTGATAGGCAGGAAGGCGAAGCCTTCGATCTTGGAATAGGAGCCGCAGCCGGCCATGGCGGCCTTGCCGAAGCTGTTGATGTTGGTCTGGACCACCAGATTGGCCATGGCGATCACGCTGTTCTGCACGCCGGAGGGCAGGCCGTAGCGGACGATGTCCTTGAAGCTGTCCCAGTGATAGCGGATCTTCTTCAGCTCCACCCGGTAGGGCTCCTTGGTGGTCAGCAGCAGCCGGAAGCACAATAGGGCGCTGACGCCCTGGGAAATGGTGGTGGCGATGGCCGCAGACCCCACGCCCCAGCGGAACACCGCCACGAACAGCAGGTCCAGCACCACATTGACAAAGGACGAGAAAATCAGGTAGTACAGCGGGTGGCGGCTGTCGCCCACGGCGTGGAGAATGCCCACCATGATGTTGTACATGACCGTAAAAATGGCTCCGCAGAAATAATAGCGGAAATAGGAAATGGACTGGGGCAGTACGTCCTCCGGGGTGTCCATCCAGCGAAGGATCGTCGGCGTGAAGGCCACGCCCAAAGCCGTCAGGAGAATGCCCGCCGTCAGGCCGAAGGCCACGTCCGTATGGATGGCCCGGCGCATGGAATCGTAGTCCTTTGCTCCGTAGCACCGGGCGATGATGACGCCGGCACCCATGGCTACGCCGTTGAAGAAGCCAATCATCATAAAAATGAGGCTGCCGGAGGAGCTGACCGCCGCCAGGGCGTTGTCGCCCAAGTAGTTGCCCACTACCCAGGAATCGAATGTGTTATAAAGCTGCTGGAACACGTTGCCCAGGAACACGGGCAGGGCGAAAAGCAGCATACTTTTCCAAATGGAACCTTCCGTCAGCGAACTGCCGCTGGATCTCAAAACCATACACTCCTTTCCAATTGTTGCAAATGCAACGATTGCTATTATACTCCGGATTTCAGAAATGTCAATAGGCGGGAGAAATGGGAATTTCCTGTTGAAAAACCGGCAGCGTTCTGGTATAATTCAAAATTGGTATTTCAGAAGAAAGAGGGAAGACCAATGGCAAAAAAGAAACACGGCGACCGGAGAGACGGCATTTGGCTCCGGGACCTGCCTGCAATGAACCAAATCATGCCCACCATCATGCCCAACCGGGCGGATAACGAGGCATACATCGACGTGGACGTGGATCTGCGTCCCCTGGAGGCCTATCTGGCCAGGAAAAACGAAGGCCGCACCGAGGATAAGATCACGTTCTTCCATGTCATCACGGCGGCCATCGGCAAGGCGTTCGTCCTGCGGCCCCGGATGAATCGTTTCATCTGCAACCATAAGGTTTACCAGCGGCGGAACATTACCGTGGCCTTCGTGGTGAAGAAAAAGTTCGAGGACAAGTCCGAGGAAGGACTGGCCTTCCTGGAATTTGAGCCGGAGGACACCATCGACACCTTCCACGATAAGATCATGCACATCATTCATCAGACCCGCCGGAACGACGTGAAGGACGCCTCCTCAGGGGCCATGGACGTGCTCATCAGTATGCCCCACTTTATGACCGTGGCGGCGGTGAAGCTCATCCGCTGGCTGGATCAGTTCGGTGTTCTGCCGGATTCCATCATCGGCTCGGACCCCAACCATGCGGCCATTCTGCTGAGCAATCTGGGCTCCATCGGCCTGGAGGGCGGCTATCACCATCTGGTGAATTGGGGGACCAACTCCTGCTTCGTGGTGGTGGGCAAGAAGTTCCGCAAGGCGGATTATGACGAAAACGGCAACGCCGACGTTCACGAGGTCATTCCCCTGGGCATCACCCTGGACGAGCGTATCGCCGACGGCTATTATTATTCCGGCACGGTGGCCCTGCTGAAAGAACTGCTGGAGCATCCGGAACTGCTGGAAATGCCCGCCAACACCCCGGTGGAGTATTCCATCAAACGGTAAAAAAATCGCCTGCCGGAAATTTTCCGGCAGGCGAAGCTATCCGTATCAGCCCACATAATCGTGGCCGCAGAGGGTCCACATGGTATCGATCTGGTCGTAAATTTCATAATAATCCCAGGTCTTTTCGGACCGGGTGCGGCTGTTGGAATCGTTGATGATGAGTTTCCCGTCCGAATCCATTCCGGCAATGACGATGAAGTGACCGTCGGTGGTGAAGGCACCGGGACCCACCAGGCAGATGATGACGTGTCCGCCTTCCAACTCCTCCTTCACGGAGGCGTAGCCCTTATCGATCTCCCACACGTCCAGACCCAGATCCTCACCGCCCTGATAAATCAGGGACCAGTAGGAGCCGTTGCCGGGGGCGCAGTAGCCATTGTCCAGGGCAAACTGGATGATCTTATCCGGGGTCATCTTCGGGTCGCCGCCGGTGAGATAGTAGGCGGCCATGGAGAGAGCCGTGGGACCGCAGGCAGTCAGACCGGCTACGTCGTTGCCATAAATGGTGTAGCCCCAGCGCTTGTCCCATTGCAGGAACAGGGGGACCTTGGAAAGGTCCGTGCCGGACAGATCGACGGTATGCTCCATGTCCTTTTCCAGGGGATAACTCAGCACGAAGTCCTCCGTCTCGGGATTCCGGGCAAGCAGTTTCATCAGGCTCTCCGGGTAGTCCGCCAGAGACAGGCCGTTCTGGGCAGCAAAGGCGGAAACGGTGGTCTCCGCCCGTTCCTCAGGCGTGGTGGGAGCGGTAGGCTCCGTGGTGGCCTCGGTGGTCGGTTCGGTAGTGGCTTCCGTGGTCGGTTGGGTGGTGGCTTGGGTCGTTGCCTGGGTGGTGGGTGCGGTGGTACTGCCTGTGACGGGCGCAGGGTCCTTGGCAGGCAGAATGGTGGCCAGCCGGTCCTTGAACAGGAAGCCCAGTTCCCCAATCAAGACCAAGACCAGTACCACCAGGATACCGATGAGAATGCCGCTGTTCTTTTTCATTGGCGTATGCCTCTTTTCGTAGCGTTTGCCTCATTATAACACACCGTGTGCTGCACTTGCAAGAACAAATGTTCCCGATTTTTGAAAAAAGGAGCTAAAAAATGACACGTTTTTTCGTATCAGAAGGGGAATTGGGTCTGAACCGGGCGGTTTTGACCGGAGAAAATCTGGCCCATGCCAAGGTCCTGCGGCTGAAAGCAGGGGAGAAGCTGCTGCTCTGCGACGGAGCGGGCCGGGAAAGCCTGGCCACCGTCCGGGAGGTGGGAGCCAATGAAATACTGCTGGATCTGGAGCCGCCGGTGCCTTCCGCTTCCGAAGCGGCGGTGCGGGTCAGTGTATATATGGCCTTTTCCAAGGGGGACAAGCTGGAACACGTCATTCAGAAGGCCACGGAATTGGGGGCCTACGAGATCGTGGCCTTTCCCAGCGCCCGGTGCGTGTCCCGCCCCGATGAAAAAAGCCTGAAAAAGAAGCTGGAAGCTGGCAGAAAATTGCTGCCTCGGCGGCGGAGCAGTCCGGCCGGGGGCGCATCCCGCAGGTGGTGGTCTGCGATTCCTATGCCGCTGCTCTGCACCGGGGCGCACAGGCCGACAAGGCCCTGCTGTTCTACGAAAACGAGCAGGCAACGACCCTGAAAATGGCCCTGCAGTCCGGCCCTTACAGGTCCGTGAGCCTGCTGACCGGACCGGAAGGGGGCTTGGAGGAGCAGGAGGTGGCGGAGGCCCGGAAAATGGGCTTTGCCGTCTGCACCTTGGGAAAGCGCATTCTGCGCTGCGAGACTGCCCCGCTGTGCGCCCTGTCCGCCGTCATGTACGACGCCGGAGAGTTCTGATATTTTCTGAAAATGCACCCCCGATGCCGTTTTTCGGTATCGGGGGTGTCTGTTTTTTGCTTTAGAATGTGCCGCTCTGACGGATGCGGAGATCGCCGGACACGCTGTCCATGCTGATCTTGCAGGCACCGTCCAGGTAGCGCATGGTGTCGTCCTGGTAAGTGGTGGCGAAATCGCTGTACAGCTTGCCGCTGAGACTGTCCAGATTGGCGGTAAAGCCCGTGTTTTCCGGCAGGGCCACCACCAGTTGCCCGGAAACGCTGTCCAGGTCGATGGAGTTGGGAGCGGCGGTGAGGGTCAGAGTGCAGTCTCCGGAGACGGTATCGACCTTGGCCGTGCGGCAGGAGCCGGAGAAATCCAGTTCACCGGAAACATTGCTCACCGTCAGGTCGGTTACGTCTATGTCCGTCAGGGTCATGTCGCCGGAAACATTGTCGATGCTGATGTCCTGAGCGGCCCACCCGGCGGGGACCGTCACCACCAGGTCCTTTCGGCGGACGTTCACGCTGATGGGGATTTTGTTGGTCTGGGTGTAGGACAAGATCAGGGTGTCACCGGACTGGCTCCAGACCATGGGGAATTTGGCATCGTCTTCGCCGGTCAGGCGGAAGGAGATGTCCGTGGTGTTCTCCGACGGCTCCACACGGATACTCCCGGCCACCCAGTGGATGGCCAGCCGGGAGACTTCCTCCGCCGATACGGAGCCGGAGGGGGAGGGAATGCCGTCCACCTGGGAAGAGGTCCAGATGCAGAAAAGGTCGCTTATGGGACCGGAGGTACTGCTAAAGCCAACGCTAAAGACCAACGCCGCGACCAGCGCCAGGGCCAGCAGGGTGAAGATTACGATCCGCACCACTCCGGAGGCTGTTCTGCCCCTTTGAATACACAGGTCCCAGACGGCCATGACCAGGCCGGAAACGCAGCCCGTCAGGGGAAAGACGAGCCAGGTAAGCCACCAGGCACGGGTAGCAAAGCTGACAGCCAGATAGAAAGCCAGGCCGGTGATTCCAATCAGGCTTCGCACGGCCTGTCGGGGGGCGCTGACTTCTTTTCCGGTGGTTTCCGACTCCGAATTGCCTTTCCCGGGGCTGGCCAGCATTCCCAGGGCCACGCCCAGCGCCACCATCACCAGCAGCAGGCACAGTCCCACCTCATCCTGAATGAGAAACAGGGGCAGGGGACAGAGAATGTAGCACACGATGGACAGCACACGCAGCAGCGGCTGCCATTTGGCGTCTACCACGCCTTTCTGAACCGGCTGGGGGACCGCCCCAGTGGCTTTGGGCGCAGCGCCGCCGGCGCTGCCCAGAATTTCGTTGATGTCTCCGATGCCGGAAATGGCCAGCCGATAGGCTGCCTCCGGAGTTTTGCCCTGGGCAATCAGGTCGTCATAGCGATCCAGGGTATTTTGCAGAATTTCCTGCTGAATGTCTCCGGCGTTTTCCGCACCGGCAAACAGCAGCTCCACATAGCGTATCAGTTGTTCCCGCATTGATTATCCGCTCCTCTCAGCAGTTGATCCATGATCTCTTTCGTTTCCTGCCACTCGCCCAAGAGGCGATAGCAGGCTTCCCGTCCTTCCGGGGTGATGGTGTAGTACCGCCGTCGGGCCCCGGCTCCGCTGCTGCCCCAGTAGGAAGCGATGCAGCCGGTCTCCTCCAATCGCTTGAAGGCGGTGTAGAGGGTGGCTTCCTTCAGTTCGAAGCGCCCGCCGGACAGGGTGGAGATGGTTTTGTTGATCTCATAGCCGTAGCTGTCTCCCTGAAGGAGCCGGGCCAGAATGATGGCGTCCGTGTGGCCCCGGATCAGGTCTCCGGCAATGGACATGGCGTATCCCTCCTTTGCAGTCGCCATTGTATCACATGGTACCTCACCTGTCAAGGTATCTCTGCAAAAAAGATACCGCCCCGAGTAGGGGCGGTCGTTGTTATTTGTTCTGCTTCGCCTGGAAGCGCAGGAGCTTTTTTCGGGCCCTCTTTTGTTTGGAGGCTTCCCGTTTTTCCTTGAATTTCGACTGCAATTCCGGGGGCTGGTCCTGGACCTTCTCGTCGGGGATGTTCCGCTCCTTCAGGCGACGGTCCGTGAATTCCCGGGCCAGGGTATAGGCCACGCTGGCCAGCGGGATCATCAGAAGCATACCGCCGACACCCATAAGATTGCCGCCGATGGTTACTGCCATCAGCACCCACATTCCCGGCAGGCCGATGGAGGTCCCCACCACGCGGGGGTAGATCATATTGTTTTCAATTTGCTGCAATACCTGGAACATGACCACAAACCAGACCGCCTGGAGGGGATTGTCCACCAGAATGAAGAACGCACCCAGCACGCAGCCCACGAAGGCACCCACCACCGGCACCAGGGCCGTCACGGCGATGAGAACGCTGACCAGAGGCACATAGGGCATCCGGAAAATCGCCATGGTTACGGCGAACATACTGCCCAGAATGCAGGCCTCCACGCACTGGCCGGAAATGAAGTTGGAGAACGTGGAATTGGTGAGCCGGAGAATGCGGATCAGCCCGTCGCAGAATTTTTCAGGCAGGATAGAATAAATGACCCGCCGGCCCTGCCGGGCCAGAATCTCCTTCCGGGACAGGCAGTAGAAAGAGAATACGATGGCAATGACCAGATTCACGATGGCGCCGGTGACGCTGCCAATGGCGCTGACAGCTCCGTTGGCAATGGCCGTCAGGCTGTTGCCCAGAATGGCCCCGGCCTTTTGCAGGATGGTGTTCCAGTCCAGTTTTTCCAGGTCCGTGTTGGCAGTGACCCATTCCATAATGTCGGGATGCTCCAGAAGATACTCGTTGAACCGATCCTGGACCTGCTTGAAGAAGGCAGGCAGTTGGGCCACCAGTGCCTCCACGGTGGATCCAACCTGGGGAATGAGCATATAGAATACAAAAGCCAACACAAGCAGCAGAGCAACCAATGTCAACACGATGGACAAGATGCGTCGTGCGCCGGGGTTCGGTATCTTTTTCAGCAGCCGCTCGATGCCCCGCATGGGGACGTTCAGGATGAACGCCAGGGCGGCGCCGATGATGAAGGGGGCAAACAGGGTCTCCAGGGTCGTAAAGACGCTTTTCACCCGCTCCGTCTCGTGGAGCAGCCAATAGAGCAGAATACAGGAGGCCACGCCGATAAAAATACGCTGCAATGTCTTTTTACTGATCTCCATAGTGCCTCCTGCCCGGATGTGGGCTTTTTCTTTTATTTTAGCGGATACGCCCCCGGCTGTCAACGCATATTTCCGCTTTCCAAGGCATAGAGTTTCTCAGCGCACAGCAGTATGGGAGGGAAGCCTATGGAGCGTACCATGGAGGATCGGGCCCAAAAGCTGGCTGTGTACATGATCGAGACCGGGGGGACCGTCCGCTCCGCTGCCCGGCAGTTCGGGATTTCCAAATCCACGGTCCATAAGGACCTGCAGCAGCGCCTGCCCAAGTGCGACCCGGTTTTGTATCGGAAGGTCCGGGCAGTGCTGGACGTGAACAAGGCCCAGCGGCATCTGCGGGGCGGGGCGGCCACCCGGGAAAAATACCGTAAAAAATGAGGAAGGGCGGAAAAATTCCGCCCTTGCTGCGTATTTTACAGGTCGTCCGCATCCTGCACGGGAACTTCCCAGGGGACCTCCGGGATGCCGGTCCAGCTGCCCTGGGGGTCCGTGTGGATGACGCTGTCCAGGCCCGTGGGGCCCTCCGGGGTCAGTACGGGGATAATTTTCTTCTTTTTCATGGTCCTTCACCTCCGGCCTTAGTGTACCCGGAATCGGCCAGGTAAGTTGCGTTTCGGAGAGGAATATGCTATACTTTTCCCAAAGGAGTGGGAGCGATGTTTTCAATGACCCTTATTGCCATGGGCAAGCTGAAGGAAAAATTTTATTTGTCCGCTGCGGCGGAGTACGAAAAGCGGCTGAAGGGCTACTGTGCTTTTCAGCTTCTGGAGCTGCCGGAGTGCCGTCTGCCGGAGGACCCCAGCCCGGCGGAAATTACGGCGGGACTGGAAAAAGAGGCGGATGTGATTCTTTCCAAAATTCCGAAGGGGGCGTGGTTCTGCGTGCTGACGCCGGAGGGGAAGCTGCTGTCCTCGGAAAAGCTGGCGGAAAAGCTGGGGGAAGTGAAGCTCAGCGGCAAAAGCAGCGCCGTTTTTCTCATTGGCTCGTCCTTCGGCATGGCCCAAAGGGTGAAGGATCGGGCGGACCTGCGGCTTTCCATGAGTCCTATGACGTTCCCCCATCATCTGGCCCGGATCATGGTGCTGGAACAGCTCTACCGTGCCGAGGCTATCCAAGCCGGGAGCAAGTACCATAAGTGAAGGTATTTTCTTGGTGTGTCGGTATTTCTGAGGGGAGCCTTAACGCAGAGAAACCGGCCCGTTACTTCTGAGGAAAGGCTTCTCCTGGAGGAGAAGCAGTCAGCCCTTTAGGGCTGACTGATGAGGTCGAAATTACCGACTATTGCCATGGGTTGATACGAAGCTGTTACCTTCGACCTCATCCGGTCCGGCTTGAGCCGGACCACCTTCCCCTCCAGGGGAAGGCTTTGGCCGGTGCTTCGTCGAAAGCCTCTGCCGCCCCTCATCCGGCCCTGCGGGCCACCTTCCCCAAACACGCAAAACACCCCCGATCGGAAGTTCTTTTCCGACCGGGGGTGAAATTTTTTAGCCGCCGGGGTCCTCGTGAACGCCGCCGCCAATGATGATATTGGGCGGTTCGGTGGTCTCCGGAGTGGTAATGCGGGCGATGACCGCATCCCGTGCGTCATAAATGGAGGAGGTCTCATAGACCCGTGTCTGCAGGGCATTGGTCGCTTTGTCGTAGCGGCAGCGGTAGGTCTCCACATAGTAGCCCTCTACGCCTTCCACGATGGTGTCCCCGTTCCGGTAGCCCTCGGCGTTGTCCTTGTCCAGGTCCCGGTAGTAGGTGCTGAAATCGTAGGTCCGCAGGATGTCGTACTCCATCTTTACATAGTAGTCCTTGTCATCCGTGCCCAGCAGCTTGACGGTGACATTGTAGCCGTCCAGGGAGGCTTCAATGCGGATGGCGTGGCCGGAGGAATTGCGGAACCGGAAATCCAGGGTCCCCCAGTTCACGGCGCAGTCCAGACCGGGGTCCACATAGCCCGGATAGAACATGTGATTCTCCCGTTCCAACACTTCCAGGTCGGCGGTGAGAACGCAGTTGTAGAGGGTGGAGGATACCTGACAGATGCCGCCGCCGATCTCCTGGACTACTTCGCCATTGACATAAGAAGGACCCAACTGATAGCCCTTTTCCTCGGTCCGCTCGCCCAGGGTATCATTATAGGAGAACACGTCTCCGGGCTGCAATACAAGCCCGTCGATGGCCTTGCAGGCCAGTTCCAGATTGGTGGTCCGGCCGGTCTCATCGGCATCGTAGGGGGTCTCGCAGGAGGCCAGCACGTCCTTGAACAGCTGATTTTCCAGTTCTTCCGCTGTGACGGCGGGGGCGATGGGCTTCAGGGTCAGCGTCAGCACATCCCCTTCGTCAGCGGCTGCCAATGCGGCCTTGGCATCGTCCAGATCGAAGCCGTAGCCATACTTGGCCGGGGTGACGGTGCCGTTGGAGCCTTCCGCAGCGTCCACGGGGGCGGTGCAGTGCTTGGCCCACAGAGCATCCAGGTCCACGTCCCTGGGGTCCTGACTGGCGGTATCGTAGGAGACGGTAAAGACGTTGTTGTTGTAGGCAGTGAGCATTTCGTCATACAACCCGGCCAGGGACACGCCGCTGCGGCCCACGGTCACGGTAATTGTCTGCACTTCCGTGTTTTCGTCGATGGTCTCCGGCATGGTCACGTCCGAGTCATCGACCTGGGCGGGAACGAAATCCGAAGGATACCGGGCCTCCAGATCTGCAACAAAGCTGCGGATGGCGGCGGTGTCCAGACCCAGATAGGGGAGAATGTCCATGATCTGGGCATCCCCGGCGGGCAGGGTCATGGCCTTGTCCAGCAGGGCATCCACGTCCAGCAGGCTCCCGGAGACGGCAGGGGAGAGGGTATAAACATCCTCCCCCACATGGACCTCCATGGGGGTCCGGGAATAGGTGGTGTCCGTGGCTTCGTGGAGGGCTGCTGCGGCGTCTTCTCTGGACAGCCCGCCGATGTTTACCCCGGCAGCGGTCAGACCGGCGGGGATAGTGTTGGAGGCCCCACCGGTGAACAGCTTCCCGGCGGCGAACACCAGCCCTAAGATCAGGACCACCGCCAGCACGCACAGGGCAATGCTCAGGGCGTTGGAATTCTTCTTTTTCTTCTTTTTGGAGCCGTACAGGGCGGCATAGCTTCTTTCCAGATCATCGTCCCGTTGGCGGGACTTGGAACGGGTGGTTTTCTTTTTTGCGTCGTATTTTCCCATGGGGAACCACTCCTTTCATGGGGGTATTGTATCACGATTCCTGAAAAATGCAAGAAAACGGGAAGAAAGTTTACATTTGGCAGCAATTCCGGAAGTGTTCCAGGAACACCTTGCTCTGCCGGAGGCTGTCCACGCCGGTGGAGAGCTTCAAGCGCAGAGTGGGTTCTTTGGCGGTAGCCACGAACTGCACCCGGTTCTTGTAATCCGGCTGAGCGCACAGGGCGCTGACCGCCTCAAAATCCAGCCGGGACAGGGTGAACAGCACGTCCCCGGCCTTCTGGCGGATGTCGGTGATGCCCACTTTCTTGGCGTTGGCCCGGAGCAGTGCGATCTCTACCAGATTCAGTACGCCCTTGGGTGGCTCGCCGTACCGGTCCACGATCTCGTCCAGCAGGTCGTCCGCATCCTCCTGGGACCGGATGGCGGCCATGCGCCGGTACAGGTCCATTCGCTCCTCGCCGCTGGACACGAAATCCTTGTCCACGTTGGCAGTAACGTTCAGGTCGGCGGTGCATTCCGGCTCTCTGGGGGCCTTGCCCTGTTCCTCCAGCACGGCCTCGTCCAGCAATTTCAGGTACATATCGTAGCCCACGCTCATCATGTGGCCGGACTGCTCGGCGCCTAAGAGATTGCCGGCACCCCGAATTTCTAGGTCCCGCATGGCGATTTTGAAGCCGGAGCCAAATTCCGCAAAATCCCGGATGGCGGAAAGCCGTTTTTCGGCAATTTCCGAAAGGTTTTTGTCGGGCCGGTAGGTGAAATAGGCGTAGGCATGGCGGGTGGACCGGCCTACCCGGCCCCGCAGCTGATGCAGCTGGGAAAGGCCGAACCGGTCGGCGTTTTCGATAATCAATGTGTTGGCGTTGGGGATATCCAGACCCGTCTCAATAATGGTAGTACACACCAGCACCTGAATATCTCCGTCGGACATGGCCTGCATGACCTCGCCCAGGGCATCCTCGGTCATTTTTCCGTGGGCTACGCCCACGGTGACGCCGGGAATGCGCTTTTTGATGGCGGAGGCACACTGGTCGATGGTCTCCACCCGGTTGTGCAGGTAGTAGACCTGGCCGCCCCGGTCGATTTCCCGGCGGATGGCGTCGTCCAGAATGGCGGTGTTGTGTTCCAGCACATAGGTCTGCACGGGATACCGGTCCGCAGGCGGTTCTTCAATGGTGGACATATCCCGGATGCCGGACAGGGCCATGTTCAATGTTCTCGGAATGGGGGTGGCGGACAGGGTCAGCACGTCCACGCCCTTGGAAATTTCCTTCAGCCGCTCTTTATGGCTCACGCCGAAGCGCTGCTCCTCGTCCACGATGAGCAGGCCTAGGTCCTTGAATTCCACGCTTTTTTGCAGCAGCTTATGGGTGCCGATAATTAAGTCCACCCCGCCGGTGCGGAGTTTTTCCAGCGTGGCGTGCTGCTGCTTCGTGGTGCGGAACCGGCTCAGCACGTCGATGTTCACCGGGAAGCCCCGGAACCGGGATACGGCGGTCTGATAATGCTGCTGGGCCAGCACGGTGGTAGGCACCAGAATGGCCACCTGCTTGCCGTCCATGACGGCCTTCATCACCGCCCGGAGGGCCACTTCGGTCTTGCCGAAGCCTACGTCGCCGCAGAGCAGCCGGTCCATGGGGGTGGGGGATTCCATGTCGGATTTGATCTCGGCGATGCAGCGAAGCTGATCGTCGGTCTCCGGATAGGGGAAGCTGTCCTCAAATTCCTGCTGCCAGGGGGAGTCCGCCGCAAAGGCAAAGCCGGACTGCCGCTTCCGGGCGGCATAAAGCTGGATGAGCTCCCCGGCCATGTCTTTTGCGGCCTTCCGGGCCTTGGCCTTGGTTTTCTGCCAGGCGTCGGAACCGATTTTATTCAGCCGGACGGTGGTATCCTCGCCGCCGCCACCGATGTACTTGCTGACCAGGTCCAGCTGGGTGGCGGGAACGAACAGGGTATCGGACCCCTGATAGGCGATTTTGACATAGTCCTTGACGGCCCCGTCCACTTTGATCTGTTCCATGGCCACGAACCGGCCGATGCCGTAATTTTCGTGGACCACCAGATCGCCGGGGGTCAGGTCCGTGAAGGAGCGCAGTTTTTGACGGTTTGTGGAGCCGGATTTGGCGGCTTTCCGTTTCGTCGGAGCCTGCCGGGTGGTCAGCTGGCCCTCGGTCAGGACTGCCAGCTTGATCTCCGGGTACTCCATGCCGTAGGGCAGGGTATCCTCCGTCAGGAGAATTTGCCCCGGCTTGGGCATGGTGGTCAGGGGAATGCAGAGCATGGCGGAAACGTTCCGCTCCCGGAGCATATTCTGCAAAATTTCCGCCCGGTGGCGGGTGCCGCAGAGAACCAGAGTGGAAAATTCCATTTTCTGGTAATGGGCCAGATCGCTGACGGCGCTGTCCAGATTGCCCCCGTAGCCGGGAAGCTGCTTGGCCGTGATTGGCAGCAGCTGGGCGGGCGGGGCGTCGTCCGGGTAAGCGGAGCCGGAAAAAGCGTCCAGATACAGTACGGTTTTGCCCCGAAGCCCGGCGCAGAAATCCTCCCAGCTGACGCTGTAATCGCACAGTTCTCCGGCCACCAGCCCGGCCTGCAGCATGGAATCCAGCTGCATTCCCAGGGCTTCCGTGGCGGTCCGGGCGGACCGGCGCAGGCTGCTCTGCTCGCAGAGGATGACCAGGGCATCCTTCGGCACATAGTCCATGGCGCAGGCAAACTCCGGATAGATCAGGGACATATACCGGTCGGAAGCGGCGTTGGCAATGCCATTTTCGTATTTTTCCAGGTCGGCGGACAGGGTCTTCAGCAATAATTCATTGGGCGTTTTCCGGCGCTTCTGCCGGGCAATGAGATTCCGCAGATCCTTGCAAAGCCCTTCGGCACCGCTGGGGTGGAGCCGGGGCAGACTTTCCGCCACCGGCAGCAGCACCGCTTCCGAGGCATTGTCCACCCGGCGCTGGGTGTCCGGGTCGAAGAAGCCCATGGTGTCCAGCTCGTCTCCGAAGAATTCCGCCCGGATGGGCCGGGGGGCGGCAGGGGAGTACACGTCCAGAATGCCGCCCCGGAGGGCGTATTGACCGGCGCCCTCCACCATGGTGCAGTGGGCATAGCCCATCTGTTCCAGCCGGGTCACCAGGTCGTCCATGGCGTACTCCTTGCCCACTTCTAGCCGGAAAGCGCACCGGGCCATAACGGCCTTGGGCATGGTCCGCTGGCAGAGGCTCTCCCAGGAGAAGATTTGCAGAGGGGTGTTGCCCTCGGCCAGGTCATAAAGCTGGCGCAGGCGCTTCTGCTCCCAGGACCGGGAAACGGCGGCAGAATCATACAGGGTCAGTTCCCGGCTGGGCAGCACGGGGACATCTTCCTTCAGAAAGGCCCGCAGTTCCTCCGAAAGCCGCTTGGCGGCGCTGTCGTCCGGACACAGGACCACCACCGGCTGGGCCAGCTGTTGGCTCAGGGCGGCGATGATGTGGCTCCGGTTGATCTGGCCCGCACCGGTGATGGCGGCGGACTGACGGCTGCGGAGGGCCTCCAGCAGCAGGGGATATTCCGGGATGGCTTTCAAAGCGGATAAGAGTTTTTCCATGGTTTTCCTCCACGCAGAAACGCGGAAAGGGGTCAAAGACACCCCTTTCCGTGTTTATGTTCCTGAATTCGGCGTCATGCGCCTTTGCCGTTGAAGCGGTTGGCGGCTTCACTGACGCCGTGGTCGCACACGCACAGAGCTGCTTCTCCGGCCCATTTCAAAGAGTCGGCCAGCAGCTTTTCATCCTGGGCCGAGAAGCTGCCCAGGACCCATGCGGCCAGATCGTATTCCGGTGTGGGCTTGGCCCCCACGCCGATTTTGACCCGCGGGAAGTTCTGGCTTCCCAGGCGGGCGATGATGGACTTGATGCCGTTGTGTCCGCCGGCGGACCCGTCTCCCCGGACCCGCAGACGGCCGGGGGAGAGGGAAATGTCGTCGAACATCACAACGATACGCTCCGGCGGAATTTTGAAGAAGGCCGAGGCCTGCAATACGGAATCCCCGGAGAGATTCATAAAGGTCTGGGGTTTCAGCAGGATCAGCTTTTTCTCGCCGTAGGTGCATTGACCGTACAGACCCTGGAATTTCAGCCGGTCTACCTTGCAGCCCAGCTTGTCCGCCAGCAGGTCCATGGCCCGGAAGCCGCAGTTATGACGGCTTTTTTCATACTCCCTGCCGGGATTGCCCAGCCCAACGATGAGCCAGGTCTCCTGCGTCGGCCCCATCGTTCTTTAGAACAGGTCGGCGATGGAGGTGCCGCCGTGGATGTGGGAGATGGCCCGGGCGAAGATGGGAGCAACGTCCAGCTGTTTGATTTTATCGCAGGGCATATTCTCGGGCAGGGGAATGGTGTTGTGGATGACCAGCTCCTTCAGCACGCTGTTCTGAATGCGCTCGTAAGCGGGACCGGACAGCACGCCGTGGGTGGCGCAGGCATACACGTCCTTGGCTCCGCCCACTTCCACCAGAGCGGCAGCGGCGTTGCACAGGGAACCGGCGGTATCCACCATGTCGTCATAGATGATGCAGGTCTTGCCCCGCACGTCGCCGATGACGTTCATGACCTCGCAGACATTGGCCTTCTGACGGCGCTTGTCCACGATGGCCAGGCCCATGTGGACCTTCCCGGCGAACACACGGGCACGGCTCACGCTGCCCACGTCCGGGGAGACAACCACGAACTCGTCATGGTTGTACTTCTCCTCCGGGAACTTCTCCAGGAAGTAGTTCACGAAGGTGGGGTTGCCCAGCAGATGGTCCACGGGAATGTCGAAGAAGCCCTGGATCTGGGCGGCATGGAGGTCCATGGTCAGCACCCGATCCGCACCGGCGGCGGTGATCATGTTGGCCACCAGCTTGGCGGAGATGGGGTCCCGGCTCTTGGCCTTCCGATCCTGACGGGCGTAGCCGTAGTAGGGAATCACGGCGGTGATCCGACCGGCGGAAGCACGGCGGCAGGCGTCGATCATGACCAGCAGCTCCATCAGGTTGTCATTCACGGGCTTGCAGGTGGACTGAACCAGAAATACGTCCGCACCGCGGACGGTCTCTTCCAGGGCCACGGAAACTTCTCCGTCCGAAAAGGTCTTTACTGTGCTCTTGCCCATGGGGATACCCAGTTCCTTGCAGATGGTCTCAGCGAATTGGGGGTTGGAATTGCCGCAGAAAACTTGAATGTGATCTCCGTACGCAATCATCAATGAATACCTCGCTTTATTCTATTTCTGCCCCGGTCATACCCGTGACATTCTTAGTCTAATTATATCTGCCCCGGCAAAAAAAAGCAACCGGTTGCACAAGAAAATATCGACAAAAAACATTCGTCCAATTCGGCCTATTCCGGCAACTGCCACATAAATCCCGCCCGGATGGAAAATTGACCGGGAGAAATTGCAACTAGCCGAAATTATGTTTGCATTTCTACTTGTAAGAATGGCGAGACTGTGGTAAAATAAGAGAATCGAAACCAAGAGAATTGGAGAGCGGAAATGAACGATACCATTCGCATCCGGGGGGCCAGGGAAAACAACCTGAAAAATGTGGACCTGACCATTCCGAGAGATAAATTGGTGGTCTTTACGGGCCTGTCCGGCTCCGGAAAGTCCAGCCTTGCCTTCGACACCATTTATGCCGAGGGCCAGCGGCGCTATGTGGAGAGCCTCAGCTCCTACGCCCGGCAATTCCTGGGGCAAATGGACAAGCCGGACGTGGACGCCATCGACGGCCTGTCCCCGGCCATCTCCATCGACCAGAAAACAACATCCAAGAACCCCCGCTCCACCGTGGGCACGGTGACGGAAATTTACGACTACCTCCGGCTCCTCTGGGCCAGAGTGGGCGTGCCTCACTGCCCCAAGTGCGGCAAGGAAATTCGCCGCCAGACCGTCGACCAGATCGTGGACCGGGTGGAGCAGCTGGAACCGGGGACAAAGTTCCTGGTGCTTTCTCCGGTGATCCGGGGGAAGAAGGGCGAGCATGCCAAGGTCTTTGAGGACGCCCGGAAGGGGGGCTTCGCCCGTGTCCGGCTGGACGGTATTCTTTACGACCTGAACGAGCAAATTCCCTGCGAGAAAAACAAAAAGCACACCATTGAACTGGTGGTGGACCGGCTGGTGATGAAGGAAGGCCAGCGCCGCCGCTTGACGGACTCCATCGAGACGGCCTGTTCCCACTCCGGCGGCCTTGTGACCATCGAACTGCCGGGGACCGGGGAGGAACTGACCTTTTCCCAGAATTACGCCTGCGAGGACTGCGGCATCAGCCTGACGGAGTTGGAGCCGAGAATGTTTTCCTTCAACAATCCGGCGGGAGCCTGCCCGGTGTGTACCGGCCTGGGCTTCCAGCTGGAACCCAGCGCCGACCTGGTCATCCCGGACCGGAACAAGAGCATCCTGGAGGGGGCCATTCAGGCCTCCGGCTGGAACAGCGTCCGGACGGATTCCATTTTCCGGATGTATTTTGAAGCGCTGGCTCAGAAATATCATTTTTCCCTGTCCGTTCCCGTGAAGGACCTGCCGGAAAGTGCGCTGGACGTGATTCTCCACGGCACCCGTGGGGAAAAGCTGAAAATGACCTACAACCGGGGCAACGGCATGGGGGTCCTGGAACAGCCCTTTGAGGGCATCCTGCCCAATATCGCCCGCCGGTTTCGGGAGACCCAGTCCGATGCGGCCCGGAAGGAACTGGAGGAGTGTATGTCCACGGCACCCTGTCCCGCCTGCCACGGCCAGCGGCTCTCGGAGATCGCCCGTGCGGTGACGGTGGGGGGCCTGGGCATCATGGATTTCTGCTCTATGAGTGTTTCCAAAGAGCTGGAATTTATGAAAGATCTGAAACTGGAGGGCAATCTGGCCCTCATCGCCCAGCAGATCGTCCGGGAGATTCGCTCCCGGCTGCAATTCCTGTCGGATGTGGGCCTGCAATACCTGACCCTGAACCGGGCGGCGGCCACTCTGTCCGGCGGCGAGAGCCAGCGTATCCGGCTGGCCACCCAGATCGGTTCCTCCCTGATGGGTGTTCTGTATATTCTTGACGAGCCTTCCATTGGCCTTCATCAGCGGGACAACGACCGGCTTCTGGAGACGTTGAAGCACCTGCGGGACCTGGGCAACACGCTGATCGTGGTGGAGCATGACGAGGACACCATGCGTGCGGCGGATTTCATCGTGGACGTGGGCCCCGGAGCGGGCAGCCACGGCGGCGAAATTGTTGCGGCGGGGACCTTGCAGGATATTATTGCCAATCCCCGGTCCATCACGGGCCAGTACCTGTCCGGCGTGAAGAAAATTCCCGTTCCCACCACCCGCCGCCCCGGCAACGGCAAGTTCCTGACGGTCCGGGGAGCCACGGAAAATAATCTGAAAAACATCGACGTTTCCATTCCTTTGGGGACCTTCACCTGCGTCACCGGTGTGTCTGGCTCCGGCAAGTCCAGCCTGGTGGGAGAGGTGCTGAACAAGACCCTCCTGAGCCGATTGAATCACGCACGGGTCCGGCCCGGTGCCTGCAAATGCGTGGAGGGCCTGGAAAATCTGGACAAGGTCATTGACATTGACCAAAGCCCCATCGGCCGGACGCCCCGGTCCAACCCAGCCACCTACACGGGCCTGTTCAACGATATTCGGGACCTGTTTGCCTCCACGGCGGACGCCAAAGCCCGGGGCTACGGCCCGGGACGGTTCTCTTTCAACGTGAAGGGCGGCCGGTGCGAGGCCTGCTGCGGCGACGGCCTGGTGAAGATCGAAATGCACTTCCTGGCGGACGTGTACGTGCCCTGTGACGTGTGCCACGGCCAGCGGTACAACCGGGAGACCCTGGAGGTTCATTATAAGGGCAAAAATATCGCCCAGGTGCTGGACATGACTGCTGAGGAAGCGGTGGATTTTTTCGAGAATCTGCCGAAAATTCGCAGAAAGGCCCAGACTTTGGTGGAAGTGGGTCTGGGCTACGTGAAGCTGGGTCAATCCAGCACCACCCTGTCCGGCGGCGAGGCCCAGCGGGTGAAGCTGGCCACGGAGCTGGCCAGAGTATCCACGGGCCGGACCATTTACGTGCTGGACGAGCCGACGACCGGTCTCCATTCGGCGGATGTGCATAAGCTTATCGACGTGCTGCAGCAGCTTGTGGAGGCGGGCAATACGGTGCTGGTCATCGAGCACAATCTGGACATGATCAAGACTGCCGACTATCTCATCGACCTGGGTCCCGAAGGGGGCGACGGCGGCGGCACGCTGGTAGCGGCGGGAACGCCGGAGGAAGTGGCTGCCGTGCAGGAAAGCTACACGGGCCAGTATCTGAAAAAGTACCTGAAATAAGAAAAAGCCTGCCCCGAATGGGGCAGGCCAGATAGATTTTAGTTGATTTCGTCGGGACCGTAGAAGCTGGCGGGCAGGATGTCCGCAAATTCCAGCAGCCGGTGGTCCCGCTCTCCGGCATAGTCCACCCGCAGGGTGGGACTGCGGAGTGTATTGTCCACAGGCTTACGAATTTCAATGCTCATGGTGATGCGGAAGCCACCGTTTTCCGGCTGTTCCAGCAGCACCGTGCCTCCGTGAAGGGTGGCGGCGGTGCGGATGAGCAGCATCCCCAGGCCCAGGCCGTAGCGGCTGTCTTCGATGCCGGGGGAGCGCAGATACCGGGAGAACGCCGTGGACCGCAGGGCCGGATCCATGCCGCTGCCGTTGTCCTGAACGCTCAGGTACAGCTTGTTCCCGTTCCGGGTCAGCTTGACCTTGATGGTGCTGCCGGACGGGGCGAACTTCATGGCGTTGGAGAGCATATTGTACACGGCCCGCTCCATTTTATCCGTGTCGATGAGGGAGAAGATGGGGCCGGAGATCAGATCATATTCCAGCTGCGTCCCGAAGCCATCGGCCAGAGGCTCCAACCCTTCCAGAATTTCGGCAAGAGCACCCTGCACGTCCCGCAGCTCCGGATGAAAAGCACCGGAGGCCCACAGAAAGGCGTCGGACATATTGCCCAGCACCCGCAGCATCTGGAAAAGCCGCCGGTTCATCTGGGAGACCTGATCCTGGGTGTCGGAATCGTCGGGGAGCCGGGGAAACATCCGGTCGGCAGCGCTCATGACGTTGGCCAGGGGCTGGCGCAGTTCCTGAGCGGCCAGGGCCATGGCCTGCAGGGCCTTCTGGTCCTCCGCATCTTCCAGAATGAAGATGTCCACGTCGTCTATCCGGTTGACGGAAGCGCCTGTGACCTCCCCCATGAGGTTCAGGGATAGGAACAGCTTTCCGCCGTCCAGTGCGGCGTATTCCGCATGGCCGGTCTGGAGCAATGCCTGGATTTGCGTGCCTTCAGAGATCATCCGCTGGGCGGCACCGCTGTTCACGGCGGTAATGAGCCCACCCCGGACACTGAAGGCCGGAGGGATCATCAGATCGAGGATTTGCAGAATTGTTTTCTTTTCTTTCATGGATATCCTCCTTATGCGTTTAGGGTGTCCGGAATGAAAGATTTCTTGCGTCACGGAACGGATCATTCCTATTTTATCATCTTTCACGAAAATAGCAAGGGGTCAACCCGGATCGGAGGGAAAAATATGTCGATTCATGAGGGACACAGGCAGCGGCTCCGTCAGCGCTTCCGCCAGGAGGGGCTGGACCACTTCGACGAGCGGCAGGTGCTGGAGCTTCTGCTCTTTTACGCCGTGCCCCGGCAGGACACTGCCCCCATGGCCCAGGCCCTGCTGGATGCCTTCGGCTCCCTGGCGCAGGTGCTGGAAGCCCCGCGGGAGGCACTGGAAAAAGTCAGCGGGGTAGGGGAAAGCGCCTCCACGCTGCTGACCCTGACCACGGCGGTGGGGCGGTACTATCTGGTGAACCGGTCCGCCCAGAGCGTCATTCTGAATACCACCGGCAAATGCGGGGCTTACCTGCTGCCCTATTTCTATGCCAAGCGGCACGAAACGGTGATGCTGCTGTGCCTGGATGCCAAGTGCAAGGTCCTTTGCTGCAAGGAAGTCACCGAGGGCAGCGTGAACAGCGCATCCATTTCCGTCCGGCGGGTGGTGGAGACGGCCCTGGGGGCCAACGCCAGCACTGTGGTCCTGGCCCATAACCATCCCAGCGGCCTGGCCATCCCCTCGGCGGAGGACGTGCAGACCACCCGGCGCATCGCCAAGGCACTATCTCTGGTGGAGATCACCCTGGCGGACCACATCGTGGTAGCGGAAGATGATTTCGTGTCTCTGGCCCAGTCGGGACTGTTCCATCCCGGCGTGGACTTTGAGGACTGAAAGGAGACAAACCATGGACCGTTTTGAATTGGTTTCCGAATTCAAGCCCTCCGGCGACCAACCGGAGGCTATCGAGGCCCTGGCCAATGGCGTGAATCTGGGCCTGGAGGAGCAGACACTGCTGGGCGTTACCGGCTCCGGCAAGACCTTCACTATGGCCAGCGTCATTGAAAAGGTCAACAAGCCTACCCTGGTGCTGGCCCATAACAAGACCCTGGCCGCCCAGCTTTATTCGGAATTCAAGGAGTTTTTTCCCAATAATGCGGTGGAATACTTCATTTCCTACTACGATTACTACCAGCCGGAGGCCTATATCCCCCACACGGACACCTATATTGAAAAGGACGCTTCCGTGAACGATGAAATTGACCGGCTACGGCTTTCCGCCACGGCGTCTCTGCTGGAACGGCGGGATGTGATCGTGGTGTCCTCAGTGTCCTGCATTTACGGCCTGGGCGAGCCGGAGGATTTTGCGGCCATGATGGTCTCCCTGCGGGTTGGGGCCACAATGGAGCGGGACACCCTGCTGAAAAAGCTGGTGGACATCCGCTATGAGCGCAACGACATTGCCTTCGAGCGGAACGCCTTCCGGGTCCGGGGGGACACCGTGGAGGTGTGGCCTGCCTACTGGAAGGACACGGCCCTGCGGATCGAGTTCTTCGGGGACGAGATCGACGCCATTTCCGAGATCAACGCCGTGACCGGCACCCCCATGCGGCGGCTCACCAATATCCCCATCTGGCCCGCCGCCCACTATGTGACCCCCAAGGAGAAAATGGACAAGGCCATTCAGGAGATTTACAAAGAGATGGAGGAACGGGTGGCCTACTTTGAGAAGGAAAAGAAGCTCATCGAGGCCCAGCGTATTCGCCAGCGGACCATGTACGACATTGAAATGATGCAGGAGGTGGGCTATTGCTCCGGCATCGAGAATTACTCCCGGGTCATTGAAAACCGGCCGGTGGGTTCTCCCCCTAAGACGCTGCTGGATTATTTCCCCAAGGATTTCCTGATGTTCATTGACGAAAGCCATGTGACCCTGCCCCAGGTCCGGGCCATGTACAACGGCGACCGGGCCAGAAAGACCTCCCTGGTGGAGTACGGCTTCCGGCTGCCCTGTGCCTACGATAACCGCCCCCTGCAATTCCATGAATTTCAGCAGCGGGTGAATCAGGTGGTGTATGTGTCGGCCACCCCCGGCGACTATGAGCGGCAGCGGTCCGGCCAGATCGTGGAGCAGGTCATCCGTCCCACGGGCCTGCTGGACCCCCTGGTGGAGGTCCGACCCATCGATGGGCAGATCGACGACCTGATTGGGGAGATCAACGCCCGTGCCGCCCGGAACGAGCGGGTGCTGGTAACGACCCTGACCAAGAAAATGGCCGAGGACCTGACCCAGTATCTGCAAAAAGCGGGCATCCGGGTCCGGTATATGCACTCGGACATTGCTTCCCTGGAACGGATGGAAATTATCCGGGACCTACGGCTGGCAAAATTCGACGTGCTGGTGGGTATCAACCTGCTGCGGGAGGGCCTGGACCTGCCGGAGGTCAGTCTGGTGGCTATTCTGGATGCGGACAAAGAAGGCTTCCTCCGATCCGAGACCAGTCTCATCCAGACCATCGGCCGTGCGGCCCGAAATGCCGACGGCAAGGTCATCATGTATGCCGACAACGAAACGCCTTCCATGAAAGCGGCCATCGAGGAGACGGAGCGCCGCCGGAAAATTCAGGACGCCTTCAACAAGGCCCACGGCATCACCCCCAAGACGGTCATCAAGTCCGTCCGGGACCTGTTGGAAATCTCCCAGCCTGCCGACGAGAAGAAGGGCCGCAGCGGCATCAAGATGACCAAGGCTGAGAAGGAAAAAGAGATCGCCCGGCTGGAAAAACAGATGAAGGAAGCTGCAAAGATGATGGAGTACGAATATGCGGCGGTCTTACGGGATCAGATCATCGAATTGCGGGGAAAAAGTTGAGAAAACTCGGAAATCAACCGAAAGTTGATAGAAAATCAACCGCCGCTTGACAAGAAAAGGCGCCCAATTAACGGATAAGTGATAGCTTTTTGGGGGGACTTGTGGCACAATGGACCCATCAAAACGAGGGAGGAATTCCTATGGAACAAACATTGGGAAAACGGATCATGGAGAACCGGAAGCGGCTGGGATGGACCCAGGACCGGCTGGCGGAGCAGATGGGCGTGTTCGCCCAGGCGGTCAGCAAATGGGAAAACGACCAGTCCTGCCCGGATATTTCGCTGCTGCCCAAGCTGGCGGAGCTGTTCGGTATCACGGTGGACGAGCTGCTGGGGCATAAGACCGAGAAGGTTTATGAGGCGGAAGTGGTCCGGGAGGATGAGAAGGACGAGGATAAGGGCATCACCTTGAATTGGGAGGGCGGCAAGACCTGGGGCGTTGCCGCCGGGTTGACGGTGCTGCTGACGGCGGCGCTGATGATCGCAGCCAATTTTATACCAAATCTCCACGCACCCTTCTGGGGGACCTTGTGGCCTGCTGCCATGCTGGTGGGCGGTCTGGTGTATACGGTCGAGGGCTTTTCTTTCCTGAAGCTGGGCGTGGCCGTCATGGGCGGCTATTTCCTGCTGGACCATCTGGGCGTATTTGCTGTCGATCTCGGAAATCTGGTTTTCCCTGTGCTGCTGGTGATCCTTGGCCTTTCCCTGCTGGCGGATGCCCTGAAAAAGAAGCAGAAGCGGGGCAAGTGGCAGGTTCAGGGGAGGAGCAGTAAAGAGAAAAAGAGCTTTACCTGCTCCGAGCAGGAGGGGACCTTCCGGGCGGAGAATTCCTTCGGGGAGCAGACTTTCCTGGTGACCGTGAGCAAGCTGAACCGTGGCCGGGCGGAAGTCAATTTCGGCAATAGCATCGTGGATCTGACTGGCGTGGATAGCGTTGGTGAGAACTGCCGCCTAGAAGCGGACGTTTCCTTCGGGGAAATGACCATCCGCTGTCCCCGGCGGTTCCGGATGGTCTGCAACAATTCCGGCAGCTTCGGCGGCATGGAATATCACGGCAACCCGGACGAGGAGCCTCAGGGGGTCATTACCCTGGACGGCAGCACCAGCTTCGGCAGTCTGGTCATTGAGTACATATAAAAAGGACCTCCGCAAGGACGAAACACCGTCTTTGCGGAGGAATTTTTTACTTTTTCGTGTTGTCCAGGACTTCTTTGGCGATGTAAATGGGGCGGTCCTTGCTTTGCTCGAAGGTCCGGCCCACGTATTCGCCGATGATGCCGATGCAGATGAGTTGAATGGCGGCAAAAAACAGGATAAGAACAATAATGGAAGCGTAGCCCGGCACATCGATGCCGTGGATGAGGGTCCGCAGCAGCACCACGATCAGGTAAATGACCGCCGCCAGGGCCGTGCAGCCGCCCAGATATGTGGCCAGCCGCAGGGGAGCGGTGGAGTAGCCGATGATGCCCTCAATGGCGTAATTCAGCAGCTTCCGGAAGTTCCATTTGGTGGTCCCGGCGTTCCGCTCGCAGGCGGTGTAGGGAATATAGCAGGTGTCATAGCCCACCCAGGCGAAAATGCCCTTGGAGAACCGGTGATATTCGGTCAGTTCCAGAATGCTGTCCCGGACGCTGCGGCGGAAGGTGCGGAAATCGCTGGCGTCCGCATGAAGCTTTACGGTGGACATTTTATTGATGATGCGGTAAAAGCTCTTTTTGAAGAAGGAAAGGGTCTTGCTTTCCCCGCGGCGGTCCTGATAGGCGGCAACAATGTCATATTGGGGCTGGTTGTCCAGAATATTCACCATATCCCGGACGATCTCTGGCCGCTGCTGCAGGTCCGCATCGATGAGGGAGATATATTCCCCGTCGGCGTGCTGCAATCCGGCGTAAAGCCCTGCTTCCTTGCCAAAATTCCGGGAGAAGCTGATGATCTTCATGGGACATTCCCCGGCGGCATAGAGCTTTTTCAGGTTGTGGAGGGTGGCGTCGGAGCTGCCGTCGTCCACATAGATGATCTCGTAGTCATAGCCGCAGTCCTGAAAGGCGGACCGGACGGCCGCCTGAAAGGGGGCCACATTCTCGGCCTCGTTGAAGCAGGGAACGATCAGAGACAGTTTCATAGGGCATCCTTCCAATCGTAAAGATAGGTCTATTATAGCAGTATTCCGGCAAAAGTCAACGGCGCATCAGACCTTGGAGTAGCTGAAATCTTCAAAGAGCAGCCGGTCGCCGGTGTCGATGTCCTCCGGCAGCAGAGCCAAGGCCACGGAGCGTTCCAGGCCAGACTCCTCGCTGCGAAGCACGGCGTAATCGCCGGAAATTTCCGATACGGTGTAGTACATTTATGGTTCCTTTCCTGTGTCCAGGCTGTCCCGGAACACGAAATAGCGGTCGTAGAGATATTCCAGAACGAAGTTGGCAATCATGTTGAGAACTGTCACCAGAAATTCGTTCCAGCCCAGATTCTCGGCGGCGTAATTGCCAAGAAAGGTAGATACCGGGGTGAAAATGGCGTAGAAAACAACCACCTTGACCATGGCCACCGGCACGTTGGCGGCGGACTGAAAGGTGAATTTCCGGTTTAGGGTGAAGTTCCAGAGAACGGAAAGCACCAGCGCCGTCAGATAGCAGCCCCAGTAATTCCAGGTCGTCAGGCCGGTGAGCAGGGCGAACACGCCCATTTCGATGACACCGGCGGAGAGGGAGAAGGCGGTAAATTTTACCGCCCGCAGGATTTCACTTTTTTTCATAGTCCGATTCCTAAAAATCCGCCCCCGTATGACCGGGGGCGGAAAAATTGTATTGGGCAGGGGAGATCAGGAACTTAGTCCTTGTACATCTCCACCAGCTTCAGCAGGTGCTCGTAGCGCTCCTTGGCAGCGGCCTCGTTCTTTGCAAACAGGACGTTGGCACGCTCCGGGAACTCACGGGTCAGACGGCTGTAACGGGCCTCGTTCATCAGGAACTCCTGATAGCCGCCCTTGGGGGCCTTGGAATCCAGGGTGAACTTGCCGGTTTCCTTGGAGGGATCGAAGCGGAACAGATTCCAGTAGCCGCACTCGACAGCCTTCTTCATCTCCTCCTGGCAGTGCATCATGCCGCCCTTGATGGAATGCATCTCACAGGGAGCATAGCCGATGATGAGGGAGGGACCGTGGTAAGCCTCGGCCTCGGTGATGGCCTTGATGGTCTGAGCGGGGTTGGCGCCCATGGCGATCTGAGCCACATAGATGTAGCCGTAGGACATGGCAATCTCGGAGAGGCTCTTCTTCTTGGTCTCCTTACCGGCAGCGGCAAACTGAGCCACCTGACCGATGTTGGAAGCCTTGGAAGCCTGTCCGCCGGTGTTGGAGTAGACCTCGGTATCAAAGACGAAGATGTTGACGTCCTTGTTGGAAGCCAGCACATGGTCCACGCCGCCGAAGCCGATGTCGTAAGCCCAGCCGTCGCCGCCGAAGATCCACACGGACTTCTTGGACAGGTACTGCTTCTGGCTCAGGATCTCCTTCACGGTGTCGCAGCAGACATGAGCCTCCAGATTGGCGACCAGAGCCTTGGTAGCGGCCTTGTTGGCCTCGCCGTCGTCGAAGGTATCCAGCCAGTTCTGGCAGGCGGCCTTCCGGTCGGCATCCTCGGTGTTCTCCAGAACGGCCTTGACCTTGTTGGCCAGGGACTCCCGGATGACAGCCTGTGCGGTGTACATACCCAGACCGTGCTCGGCGTTGTCCTCGAACAGGGAGTTCGCCCAGGCGGGGCCGTGGCCCTCGGCATTCACGGTGTAAGGTGCGGTAGCGGCAGGACCGCCCCAGATGGAGGAGCAGCCGGTGGCGTTGGAAATGTACATCCGATCGCCGAACAGCTGGGTCACCAGACGGGCGTAGCTGGTCTCGGCGCAGCCGGCGCAGGAGCCGGAGAACTCCAGCAGAGGCTTGCGGAACTGGCTGCCCTTGACGGTGTTGTCCTCCATGTCGGGCTTCTCAGCGACCTTGGAGACCATGTAGTTGAACACGTCCTGCTGATCCAGCTGGGTTTCCTGAGGCACCATGGTGATGGCCTGAGTGGGGCAGACGCCTACGCATACGCCGCAGCCCATGCAGTCCAGAGGAGACACGGCCATGGTGTAGGAGTACACGCCCTTGCCCTTGCCGGCCTTCACGGGCACGATCTTGGCAGCAGCGGGAGCCGCAGCGGCCTCGGCCTCGGTGAGGGCGTAGGGACGGATGGTGGCGTGGGGGCAGACATAAGCACAGTTGTTGCACTGGATGCACTTGGAAGCGTCCCAGGCGGGAACGGTCACGGCAACGCCGCGCTTCTCATAAGCGGAAGCGCCCAGAGCAAACTGGCCGTCCACATACTTCTCGAAGGCAGAAACGGGCAGACTGTAGCCGTCCATCCGGCCCACGGGATGCAGGATATTCTTGACCACTTCCACGGTAGCGGCGGGGCCTTCCAGAGCGACCTCGGGCTTGTGGTCCTCGGCGGTAGCCCAGGAAGCAGGCACGTCGATCTTGGTGTAAGCGGTAGCACCGGCATCGATGGCGTTCCAGTTCTTCTCGACCACGTCACGGCCCTTCTTCAGGTAGGAGTGCTCGGCGGCATCCTTCATGTACTGAATGGCCTCTGCCTCGGGCATGACCTTTGCCAGGGAGAAGAAAGCGGACTGCAGGATGGTGTTGGTGCGCTTGCCCATGCCCACCTTGATGGCCAGGTCGATGGCGTTAATGGTGTAGAGCTGAATGTTGTTGTTGGCAATGTAGCGCTTGGAAGCGGCATCCAGATGATGCTCCAGCTCTTCCAGGGTCCACTGGCAGTTGATGAGGAACACGCCGCCGGGCTTCACGTCCTGAACGATCTTAAAGCCCTTGGTGATGTAGGAGGGGTTGTGGCAGGCCACGAAGTCCGCCTTGTTGATGTAGTAGGGGGACTTGATGGGCTTGTCGCCGAAGCGCAGGTGGGACACGGTGACACCGCCGGTCTTCTTGGAGTCGTACTGGAAGTAAGCCTGTACATACTTGTCGGTGTGGTCGCCGATGATCTTGATGGAGTTCTTGTTGGCGCCGACGGTGCCGTCACCGCCCAGGCCCCAGAACTTGCACTCGATGGTGCCTTCTGCGGCGGTGTTGGGGGAGACGGTCTCCTCCAGGGACAGGTGGGTCACATCGTCCACGATGCCGATGGTGAACTCGTTCTTGGGAGCGTCCTTCTTCAGCTCGTCGTACACGGCGAACACGGAAGCGGGATGGGTGTCCTTGGAACCCAGACCGTAACGGCCGCCGATGACGGTGACATCGTTCCGGCCGGCCTTGGCCAAAGCCATGACCACATCCTGGTACAGAGGCTCACCCTGGGAGCCGGGCTCCTTGGTGCGGTCCAGAACGGCGATCTTCTTGGCGGTAGCGGGGATGGCGGCAAGCAGCTTCTCCGGGCAGAAGGGCCGGAACAGACGGACCTTCACCAGGCCCACCTTCTCGCCGTGGGCGTTCAGGTAGTCGATGACTTCCTCGGCCACGTCGTTGATGGAGCCCATGGCCACGATGATGCGGTCGGCATCGGGAGCGCCGTAGTAGTTGAACAGCTTGTAGTCGGTGCCCAGCTTCTCGTTGACCTTGTCCATGTACTTCTCGACCACTGCGGGCAGTGCCTGATAGTACTTGTTGCAGGCCTCACGATGCTGGAAGAAGATGTCGTCGTTCTCGTGGGAACCACGCATGGCGGGGTTCTCGGGGTTCAGGGCGTGGGCCCGGAAGGCGTTGACGGCGTCCATGTTCACCATGTCCTTCAGATCGTCATAATCCCAGATGGCGACCTTCTGGATCTCGTGAGAGGTACGGAAACCGTCGAAGAAGTTGATGAAGGGAACACGGCCCTCGATGGCGGCCAGATGGGCCACGGCACCCAGGTCCATGACTTCCTGCACGTTGGTCTCGCACAGCATGGCGAAGCCGGTCTGACGGCAGGCGTACACGTCGGAGTGGTCACCGAAGATGTTCAGAGACTGGGCGGCCACGGTACGGGCGGACACATGGAACACGCAGGGCAGCAGCTCGCCGGCGATCTTGTACATGTTGGGGATCATCAGCAGCAGGCCCTGAGAGGCCGTGTAGGTGGTGGTCAGCGCACCGGCGGCCAGGGAGCCATGGACGGTACCGGCGGCACCGGCCTCGGACTGCATCTCGACCACCTTGACGGTGTTGCCGAAGATGTTCTTCCGGCCTGCGGCGGACCACTGGTCAACGTTGTCTGCCATGGGGCTGGAGGGGGTGATGGGGTAGATGCCAGCGACCTCGGTAAAGGCATAGCTGACGTGGGCGGCAGCAGTATTGCCGTCCATAGTTTTGAATTTTCTAGCCAAAATGAAATACCTCCTGAAGGATTCAAATTTGTCGGTTTCTATAATAGCATTTTTCCGGCCGTTTGTAAAGCGAAGAATCCCCCGGAAATGAAAAATTTCTTTCAATTCCGCCGGGAAGTGAAAAATCCTGCCCATGGCGGCGGGAAAATCCCGGCGGAAAACGAAAATGGGATTGCCTTTTTCCTTAAAATAAGGTATTATGAATGGAAAGACACAGAAAAGGGAGTGGTCAGATGATCTGCAGTGTGCGGACGCTGGGCATCAGCGGCCTGCGGGGCAGCGCCGTGACGGCGGAGTGCTTCATTTCCAACGGCCTTCCGGGCTTCGACATCGTCGGTCTGCCGGATACGGCGGTGAAGGAGGCCCGGGAGCGGGTCCGGGCGGCCATCAAGACGGCGGGCATGAGCTTCCCGCCCAGCCGCATCACCGTGAATCTGGCACCGGCCAACCTGAAGAAGGCCGGGACCCATTACGACCTGCCCATTCTGCTGGGCATTCTGATCGCCAGCGGACAGGTCCGCCGCCCCCGGGGCAAGTGGGCCTTCCTGGGAGAGGTGAGCCTGGACGGCGGCGTGCGGCCGGTGTCCGGAGTCCTGCCCATGGTCCTCAGCGCCAAGGACAACGGCATTGAGGCGGTTTTTGTGCCGAAGGAGAATGCGGCGGAGGCTACCCTGGCCCACGGACCGGCCATTTACCCGGTGTGTACGGTCCGGGAACTGGCGGATATGCTCAACGGAGAGCGGGAACTGGTGGAGGAACCCATCTGGGTCCCCACGCCGGAGGAGCGGACCCTGCCGGACTTCAAGGACGTGCTGGGTCAGGAGCAGGTGAAGCGGGCCTTGGAAATTGCCGCCGCAGGCGGCCACAATGTGTTGCTTATCGGCCCGCCGGGGTCCGGTAAAAGCATGCTCAGCAAGCGCCTGCCTTCTATCCTGCCGGATATGACCTGGGAGGAGTCCCTGGAAGTGAGCCAGATCTATTCCGTGCTGGGTCTGCTGGATGCGAAAACGCCCCTGGTCCGGTCCAGACCCTTCCGGTCGCCCCACCATACCATTTCCGCGGCGGGCCTCACCGGCGGCGGCAGTACCCCCCGGCCTGGTGAAATTTCCATGGCCCATAAAGGGGTGCTGTTCCTGGATGAGGTCCCGGAGTTCGGAAAGAATACCCTGGACCTGATGCGCCAGCCCTTGGAGGACGGGTGCGTGACCATTTCCCGGATGTCCGGCACGGTGACGTACCCGGCGGAATTTATGCTGGTGTGCGCCATGAATCCCTGCAAATGCGGCTATTACGGGGACCCCTCCGGCCGCTGCACCTGCTCGGAAAGCGCCGTAAGGGCCTACCGGAGCCGCATTTCCGGGCCGCTATTGGACCGTATCGACATTGTGGTAGAGGTCCCGGCGGTGAAATTTGAGGAACTGCGGACCCGTGCGGAGGCGGAGCCTTCCGCCAAGGTCAAGGAGCGGGTGGATGCCGCCCGGAAAATTCAGAATGAACGCTACGGCGGCGGGCTGTGCAATGCACGGCTGGGGCCGGAGGAGCTACGGCGGTACTGTATGCTGGATGAAGAATCCAATGCCCTGTTCCGCCGGGCTTACGATGCTCTGCACCTGACCGCCAGAAGCTATGACCGCATCGTGAAGGTGGCCCGGACCATTGCCGACCTGGCGGGCAGCGAGGACATTCGCCCCGCCCATCTGGCGGAGGCGTTGCGCTACCGGGCCCAGAATGTGGGAGAAGAATAAAAAGGAGTAAACGATATGAACGAGATGTTTTTGATGAAGCTGGGCGAGGTGGTGCTGAAGGGTGCCAACAAACGGCAGTTTGAGAACCGTCTGCGGCACAACGTCCGTCGCCGGATGGAGCCCTTCGGCAATTTCGACGTATATATCCTCCAATCCACCGTGTATATCCAGCCCATGGACGATCAGGCGGACCTGGACGGGGCCTGGGAGGCCTGCCACAACATTTTCGGCGTGGTGAGCCTGTGTCGCTGCCGCCCTTGTGAGAAAAATGTGGACGTCATTTATGATGCCGTGGAAGCCTATCTGGGGGACGACCTGGATATGGCGGAGTCCTTTAAGGTGGAGTCCAAGCGGTCTGATAAGGCCTTCCCTCTGACCTCCATTGCCCTTTCCCAGGAGATCGGCGGGCGGCTGGCGGAGGCCCACCCCAACTGCCTGGTGGACGTGCATCACCCGGCTTACACCGTCTATGTGGAGGTCCGGGACCTGGCGGCTTACGTCCACGGTCCTGCGGAGCCGGGTGCTGGCGGCCTGCCCACCGGCGTGGGCGGACGGGGCATGTGCCTGCTGTCCGGCGGTATCGATTCTCCTGTGGCGGCCTATATGATGGCCCGCCGGGGCATGGAAATTGAGTGCGTCCACTTCTTCTCCTATCCCTATACCTCCCAGCTGGCCAAGGACAAGGTCCTGGAGTTGGCCCGGCTGGTGACGAAGTATTGCGGCCGGATGACTGTGAACGTGGTCCCCTTTACGGAAATTCAGGAGGCTATCCGGGACAACTGCCCGGAGGAGTATTTCACCCTCATCATGCGCCGGTTCATGATGGAGATTTCCCAGCGCATCGGCCGGAATGACGGCTGCGGGGCACTCATTACCGGCGAAAATCTGGGCCAGGTGGCCAGTCAGACCATGGAGGCTATGGCCGTCACCGGGGCCGTGGTGGATATGCCCATTTTCATGCCGCTGGTGGGCATGGACAAGGAGCAGATTGTCACTATTGCCAGACACATCGGTACCATGGACACATCAATCCTGCCATACGAGGACTGCTGCACGGTATTCACCCCCAAGCATCCCAAGACCAAGCCTACGCTGGGCCAGGTGGAGCACGCCGAGCGGAAGCTGGACCGGGAGGCCCTGATTCAGCGGGCCATCGAAGGTGTGGAGAAAGTGACGGTTCGCTATGCAGACGCTCCTTTGCTCTGAGGTCCTGACGGCCTTGCGGGGCCGGACCCTTTCCACGGCGGAAAGCCTCACCGGCGGCGGCATCGGCGCAGCGCTGACGGCCGTGCCGGGAGCCTCGGAGGTCTACCGGGGCGGGGTCATTTCCTACGTAAATGACGTAAAGCACCGGGTTCTCGGCGTTTCTGCAGAGGATTTGAAAAAATTCGGAGCCGTTTCCGAGCCGGTGGCCCGGCAGATGGCGGCGGGGGCGAGAAGAATTACCGGCAGCGACGTGGCGGTCAGCGTCACGGGCCTGGCCGGTCCCGGCGGGGACGAGTTCGGCAATAGTGTCGGCACGGTGTTCATCGGCTATGCCGACGAGCAGAAAAATTTTGCAAGGGAATACCACTTTGACGGGGACCGGGAAGCGGTCCGAAGCCAGACCGTCCGGGCGGCCCTGGAACTGGTGCTGGCAGAAAACGGAGCGGAATGATGTATCGCATTTTTGTAGTGGAGGACGATCCGGGCATTGCCGGGGCCGTCTGCGCCCAGGGAAAAAACTGGGGCCTGGAAATGCGGGCCTGCGAGGATTTTCAAAACGTTATGGGGGAGTTCTCGGCCTTTTCGCCTCATCTGGTTCTGATGGACATTGGCCTGCCCTTCTATAACGGATATTACTGGTGCCAGGAGATTCGGAAGGTGTCCAGCCTGCCGGTGATTTTTCTGTCCTCGGCGTCGGACAATATGAACATCATTATGGCCATGAACATGGGTGGGGACGATTTTATTCCCAAGCCCTTTGATCTGACGGTGCTCATTGCCAAAATCCAGGCCATGCTCCGCCGGGCTTACGATTTCGGCGGCAGTCTGCCGGTGCTGGAACACCGGGGGGCCATGCTCTCCACCGGGGACCATACCCTGACTTACGGGGAGGCCAAGCTGGAGCTTTCCAAGAACGAATACGGAATCTTGCTGACCCTGATGGAAAACAAGGGCAAAGTCATCAGCCGGGAGAAGCTTATGGAGCGGCTGTGGGAAACGGACAGCTTCGTGGACGAGAACACCCTGACGGTGAACGTGAACCGGCTCCGGAAGAAACTGGAAGGCATCGGCCTGACGGATTTCATTGCCACGAAATTCGGCGTGGGCTATCTGGTGGGGTGAGGCCATGAACGGGTTTCTGCGGGCTTACCTGCGGCAGAAAAAGAACGGAATACTGGCCTTTTTCCTCTGCTGCGGCATCTTTGCGCTGTGCTTTTACCTCTACGACCTGCCCTTGGCGGCAGTGCTGTACCCGGCGGGACTGGCGGGACTGCTGCTTTTTGGCTTCCTGACGGCGGACCTCTGCAAATGTTGGAAGCATTACCGGCTTTTGCAGGAGTTGGCCAAGCTGCCGGGACCTCTGATGGAGCATTTTCCGGAGGAGATTTTTCCGGGGGAGGAGCAGTACCGGGCCATGATCGAAAAACTCCGCCGGGAACAGGCGGAGGACCGGGCGGAACTGGAACGGCGCTATCAGGACCGGATGGATTACTATACCCTCTGGGTCCATCAGATCAAGGTCCCCATTGCGTCCATGGACCTGCAGCTGCAAAGCGCCGATTCGGACCTGTCCCGGAGCTTGTCGGAGGACCTGCAGCGCATCGAGCAGTACACCCAGATGGTGCTGGTGTACCTGCGGCTGGACTCGGACACCTCCGATTATGTGCTGCGGGAGCAGGAACTGGACGGAATTCTGCGCACCTGCGTGAAAAAATTCTCCACCCAGTTCATCCGGCGGCACCTGAGCCTTACCTACGCGCCGGTGCATACAAAAGTGCTCACCGACGGCAAATGGCTGGCCTTCGTCATTGAACAGCTGCTTTCCAACGCCGTGAAGTACACGAAAACCGGCGGCGTGGAGATTTTTATGGCCCAGCCGGGGGTGCTGTGCATCCGGGATTCCGGTGTGGGCATCCGTCCGGAGGACCTGCCCCGAATTTTCGAGCGAGGCTACACGGGCACCAACGGCCGGGCGGAGCAGCGGTCCAGCGGTATTGGGCTGTATCTCTGCAAGCGGGTCTGCAATAACCTGAACCACGGTCTCCGGGTGGAGTCCCGGTCCGGGCAGGGGACGGCAGTCTATCTGGACCTGCGGCGGAAAAATTCCCGGCCGGAGTAAAAACGAACAACAATGTAAGATTTGCCGGAGGAAATGTAAGGGGAATCCCATGCGAAGCATTTCCTCCGGTGTTATAATTTCCTCAGAAATTCCAAGGAGGAAACAAAGTATGGCAATTCTGGAAGTAACGGACCTGAAAAAAGGTCTATACCACCCGGCTGGGGGGCCAGCAGGTGGAAGCACTGAAAAACGTGAGCTTTTCCGTGGACCAGGGGGAATATGTGGCGGTGATGGGCGAGTCCGGCTCCGGCAAGACCACCCTGTTGAACATTCTGGCAGCGCTGGACAGCCCCACCGCCGGCAGCGTGAAGCTGGACGGCCAGGACCTGACGAAAATTCCGCAGAAGGACCTGGCGGCCTTCCGCCGGGACCACCTGGGCTTTGTGTTCCAGGACTTCAATCTGCTGGATACCTTCACCATTGAGGACAATATCTATCTGCCGTTGGTGTTGGCGGGAAAGTCCTACCGGGAAATGCGGGAGCGGCTGACCCCCATTGCCCAGGAATTGGGCATCGGGGCTATCCTGAAAAAGTACCCTTACGAAGTCTCAGGCGGACAGAAGCAGCGCTCCGCCGTGGCCCGGGCCATCATCACCAATCCCCGACTGCTGCTGGCCGACGAACCCACCGGCGCACTGGATTCCAAGGCTACCGATGAACTGCTGCGGCTTTTTGACGATGTGAACCGGGTGGGCCACACCATTATTATGGTGACGCACTCGGTGAAGGCCGCCAGTCACGCCGGGCGGGTGCTGTTCATCCGGGACGGCGAGGTGTTCCACCAGCTTTACCGGGGGGAGAACACCACGGAGCAGATGTACCAGCGGATCACGGACACCCTGACGGTGCTGACGACGGACGGTGAGCGGCAATGAAAACAGGCTTCTATCCCGGCTTCGCCTTCAGCGGCATCCGGAAAAATAAGCGGCTGTATGTGCCGTATCTGCTCACCTGCATTGGTGCGGTAATGATGTTTTATATTTTGAACTCCCTGTCCCGGTTTATGATCACCAGCGGCAGCTTCGGCGGCGGGACCACCGGGTCACTGCTGGAACTGGGCACCTGGGTCATGGGATTCTTTTCCCTTATCTTCCTGTTTTATACCAATTCTTTCCTGATTCGTCGCCGGAAGAAGGAATTCGGCCTGTATAATGTCCTGGGCATGGGCAAGGGAAACATTGCCCGTATCCTGCTCTGGGAGACGGTCATTCTGCTGGCAGTATCGTTGGCTGCCGGGCTTGGTCTGGGCATTGCACTGAGCAAGCTGTTTGAATTGGGCCTGGGCCGCATCATCCGGATGGAGAATCTGGACCATGTGCTGCGGGTGGACGGGAGAGGCGTCCTGCACACCGTGGTGATCTACGGCGTGATTTTCTTCCTGATCTATCTGAATAGCCTCCGGCAAATTCATTTTGGTTCCCCGGTGGAACTGCTCCGGGGGGAGAATCTGGGGGAAAAGCCTCCCAAGGCCAACTGGCTGGTGGCCTTGCTGGGCGTGGTTCTACTGGCGGCGGCTTACCATCTGGCTGTGACCATCGAGGACCCCATTCTGGCCATGACCTGGTTCTTTGTGGCGGTGCTGCTGGTCATTGCGGCTACCTACCTGCTGTTCATAGCCGGGTCCGTGACCTTGTGCCGTCTGCTGCAAAAGTGCAAGGGTTACTATTATCAGTCCCGCCACTTCGTCTCCGTGTCCTCCATGGCCTACCGGATGAAGCGCAACGGTGCAGGCCTGGCTTCCATCTGCATTCTGGCCACTATGGTGCTGGTCATTGCCTCCACCACCGTCTCCTTGTACAGCGGCATCGAACAGAATCTCGCGGAGCGCTATCCCCGGGAGTTGAATATTGAACTGGTCAATTATGAGCCGGGGACCGAGGAAGACCTGCGGCGGGAGCAGGAGATGCTCCGTTCTGCCGTCATGGAGCAATTGGAAAAACGGGGCCTGAAGCCTGAAAATATCATGGAATACCGGGCCAGCTCCACTACCGGCGTGTTTCGGGATAAGACGTTCCTGCTCAATGAGCCGGATACGCTTTCCAATGCGGCCATTACAGGCACTCTGTTGCTGATTCCTCTGGACGCTTACAACAGTCTGACCGGTTCTCAGGAGACCTTGAAGCCCGGGGAGGCCCTCATCAAGAACTACCGCATGGACTACCAGCCCTCTGAGCTGACCGTGGCGGGCCATACCTACGCCCTGCGCCGTCTGCCGGACGGCCAGATCGGTGGAGGAGAGTCCCTTACTTATCTGGTGGGGACCGTGTATCTTGTCGTGCCGGACTATGAAGAAGCGGCACGGGACCTGCACCAGGCGCAGATGGAGGCGGATAACGGTCTGACCGGAATGCGCTGGCACTTTAACTTTGACCTGGATGTCCCCGAGGAGGAGCGGAATGCGATCATGAGCGATGCGTTCCATACGTTCCGGGAGGATGAAAGCATCCGTAACTCCGGCTGCTCCGTCACTGTGGACAGTCGGGAGGCCAACCGGCAGGATTATTACGGCCTTTACGGCGGGCTGCTGTTCCTGGGAGCTGTGCTGAGCGTGGTATTCACGGCAGCGGCGGTGCTCATCATCTACTATAAGCAGCTTTGCGAGGGCTACGAGGACCAGGCCCGGTTCTCTATCATGCGGAAAGTGGGCATGACGGACCGGGAAATTCGCCGGTCGGTGAATTCCCAGATGCTGACGGTGTTCTTCCTGCCGCTGGTGGCGGCGGGGGTCCATCTGGCCTTTGCCTTCCCCATGCTGACCAAGATCCTGGCGTTGCTGAATATGACGGACCGGAATTGGTTGCTGCTGATGACGGCGGCCAGCTTCCTGGTGTTTGGATTGTTCTACTTGGTGGTGTACCGCCTGACCTCCAACACCTATTATAAGATCGTTGTGAGCCGCTCCGAGCGGGAATAAAAACAAAGCCCCCGGCGGGAATCTTCCCGCCGGGGGCGTTGCATCCGGGTGATTTCAAAAGGAAAAGCGGCAAGTCTCTTTCGAGGCTTGCCGCTTTTGGAGCTGGAAACGTGACTTGAACACGCGACCTGCTGATTACGAATCAGCTGCTCTACCGACTGAGCTATTCCAGCAAAGGCACGATCCTTATTATATAGGCTTTCTTCGAAAATGTCAACTGCTTTTTCTTTTGAATCGCATCTTGCAAAACCAGGAGAAAATGATATACTATACTCGAATTTAATAGGGAGCGTGATAGATGTGAGAAAACTCCTGCGCTACATGAAGGGCTTCGGCAAGGAATGCGTGCTGGGGCCGCTGTTCAAGCTGTTGGAAGCCACCTTTGAACTTTTGGTGCCGCTGGTGGTGGCCAACATCGTGGACAAGGGCATTGCAAACGGGGATACCCCCTACATTATCAAGATGTGTCTCGTGATGGTGCTGTTGGGCGTTGTGGGCCTGGCCAGCAGTGTGACGGCACAGTATTTTTCTGCCCGTGCAGCGGTGGGATTTGCCTCCCGGCTGCGCCATGCGGTCATGCAGCGGACCCTGCGGCTGGGCTACGGGGAAATCGACCGGCTGGGCACTTCCACGCTGGTGACCCGGATGACCTCCGACATCAACCAGGTCCAGAACGGCGTGAACCTGACCCTGCGGCTGCTGCTCCGGTCCCCCTTCGTGGTGTTCGGCGCTATGGTCATGGCCTTTACCATCGATACCCAGGCGGCGCTGGTGTTCGCCGGGGTCATTCCCATTCTGTGCATTGTGGTGTTCGGCATCATGCTCATCACCATGCCCATGTACAAGCGGGTTCAGCAGCGGCTGGACAGCGTCACCGGCAAAGCCCGGCAGAATCTCTCCGGCGTCCGGGTGCTGCGGGCATTCAATATGGAAAAGAGCCAAATCCAGGGCTTTGACGACAGCACGGCGGCCCTGACTGCCAGCCAGATGGCGGCCGGACGGGTGTCGGGCCTGCTGAACCCCCTGACGTTCGTCATTGTGAACCTGGCGGTCATCGTGCTCATTCGGGTGGGGGCCGTGAAGGTGGATGGCGGGGTGCTGACCCAAGGCCTGGTCATCGCCCTGTACAACTATATGTCCCAGATTTTGGTAGAGCTTATCAAGATGGCCAATCTCATCATCAACATCACCAAGGCCGTGGCCTGTGGCAACCGGGTGGAGGCCCTGCTGGAGGTCCGGCCCGGACAGAAGAACGGTGAAAAGACCGATGCCATTCTGGGCGGCGTGACCTTTGAGAACGTGGCGGCAGGCTATCCCGGCGCAGCGGCCCATTCTCTGGAGGGCGTGTCCTTTACGGCCAAGCCCGGCCAGACCGTGGGCATCATCGGCGGCACCGGCTCCGGTAAAACGACTTTGGTGAACCTGATCCCCCGGTTCTATGATGCCCAGGAGGGCACCGTGACCATCGACGGCACGGACGTGAAGGAACTGGACCAGGAGACCCTCCGTTCCGCCATCGGCGTGGTGCCCCAGAAAGCAGTCCTGTTCCACGGAACCATCCGGGAGAACCTCCGCTGGGGCAAGGAAGATGCTACCGACGAGGAGCTTTGGGATGCCCTGGACGTGGCCCAGGCCCGGGAAGTGGTCAAGGACAAGGAAGGGGAACTGGATGCTCCGGTGGAGCAGGGGGGAACCAATTTCTCCGGCGGCCAGAAGCAGCGGCTGACCATCGCCCGTGCTTTGGTCCGCAAGCCCCGCATCCTGATTCTGGACGACAGCGCTTCGGCCCTGGACTATGCCACCGACGCCCGGCTGCGGATGGCCATTCGGAATATGAAAAATCCGCCTACGACCTTCATCGTCTCCCAGCGGTCCTCCGCCGTGCGGTACGCCGACGAAATTCTGGTGCTGGACGACGGGAAACTGGTGGGCAAGGGCACCCACGAGGAATTGCTGAAAAATTGCCCTGTGTACCGGGAGATCGTGCGCTCCCAGTTCCCGGAGGAGGTGAAGGACAATGGCTAAGACAACGCAACCGGGGACCCTTTCTAAAGTCCTGCTGCGGGTAAAGCGGTATTGGGCCGCCATGATCGGCTCCATTGCTCTGTCCGCCGTGTATGTGGCCATGAGCCTGTATATCCCCATTCTGGTGGGCGATGCCATTGACTGCATCGTGGAGGCCGGCCATGTGGACTTTACCAAAATGGGAGAATATCTCCTGAAAGTGGCCATCTGCGCCGGAGCGGCGGGCCTTTCCCAGTGGGTCATGAACGTACTGAACAACCATGTGACCTACCGGGTGACGCAGGACCTGCGCCAGGAGGCCTTCCGGCATATTCAGGACCTGCCCCTGAGCTATCTGGACACCCATCCCCAGGGGGATATGGTGAGCCGGATGGTGGCGGATGTGGATACCTTCGCCGACGGCCTGCTCATGGGCTTCACCCAGTTCTTTACCGGTGCGCTGACCATTCTAGGAACCCTGTTCATTATGATGACCATTCGCTGGCAGATTGCCCTGGTGGTGCTGTGCATCACCCCGGTATCTCTGCTGGTGGCCCGGTTCATTTCCAAGCGGACCTATTCCATGTTCCGGCTCCAGAGCCAGACCCGCGGCGAGCAGACGGCCCTCATTGACGAGACCGTGGGCGAATTGAAAGTGGTCCAGGCCTTCGGCCATGAGAATGCCTCTCTGGCGGAGTTCGATGAGGTCAACGACCGGCTGGAAAAATGCTCTTTGCAGGCCATTTTCTTCTCCTCTCTGGTGAATCCCGCCACCCGGTTCGTGAACTCCCTGGTCTACGCCTGCGTGGGCCTGGTGGGCGCCCTCAGCGCCATCGGCGGAGCCATCACTCCGGGCGTGCTGACCATTTTCCTCAGCTATGCCAACCAGTACACCAAGCCCTTCAATGAAATTTCCGGCGTGGTGACGGAATTGCAGAACGCCCTGGCCTGCGCCGCACGGGTGTTCGAGCTGATCGAAGAAAAGCCCCAGACGGCGGACCCGGCGGACCCCAAGGTTCCCGAAACCGTGGAGGGGGCCATGGAGATTTCTCATGTGGACTTCTCCTATGTGCCGGAAAAGCCCCTCATCCGGGACTTCAACCTGTCCGTGAAGCCCGGCGAGCGGGTGGCCATTGTCGGTCCCACGGGCTGCGGCAAGACGACCATGATCAACCTGCTCATGCGCTTCTATGATCCCCAGCAGGGTACCATCACCCTGGACGGGGTGAACACCCGGGAAATGGCGAGGGGCGACCTGCGCCGGTGCGTGGGCATGGTGCTGCAGGATACCTGGCTCATGTCCGGCACCATCCGGGATAATATTGCCATGGGCAAGCCGGACGCGACCCTGGAGGAAATTCAGGAGGCGGCGAAAAAGGCCCATGCGGACAGCTTTATCCGCCGGATGCCCCAGGGCTACGATACCCAGGTGGGCGAGGGCGGCGGCAGCCTGTCCCAGGGCCAGAAGCAGCTTCTGTGCATCGCACGGGTGATGCTGTGTCTGCCACCCATGCTGATTCTGGACGAGGCTACGTCCTCCATCGATACCCGCACGGAGATGAAAGTCCAGAATGCGTTCCAGACCATGATGGAAGGCCGGACCAGCTTCATCGTGGCCCATCGGCTCTCCACCATCCAGAATGCGGATGTGATTCTGGTCATGCGGGACGGGCAGATCATCGAGCAGGGTACCCATCAGGAACTCCTTGCCAAGAGGGGCTTCTACGAGCAGCTGTACCAGAGCCAGTTTGCCCATTAAGTGAATTTACGAGCCAAGGCTCCCTGGAAGGGGAGCCTTGTTTTTTAAGAGAAAAGAGAAGAGAGAATAGAGAAAAGCCGAAATGCTGCGACGGGGGCAATGTGCGGGAAAATTTCGAGAAGCCCCCGGCGGAGCATGGTAGGGGCGAGGCGTGCCTCGCCCCTACAGTGCCTCGCCGGGAGTGCCCATAGGGCAGTCACTTAGTAGTGGTATGACTGCCACCGGCAGTCATAATCATTTTTATTCGCTGCGCGGGGCACACCCCCCTACACGCCGGGAGGCAAGCGCCTCGCCGGAGGATTTTCAAAATACGATGTGCTGCCTCTGCAACGCCTCTCTCTATCCTCAATCGTTGACTTTCCTGAAGAAAATGCGTATAATAGGAGAAAATACAATGGAGCAATATGGCAGGTAGGAGTATTATGGCTGCAAAAAAACAGGAACAATACGGAAATTCCAGCATTTCCATGCTGAAGGGGGAGGACCGGGTCCGCAAACGCCCGGCGGTCATCTTCGGGTCCGACGACTTGGAGGGCTGCAAACATGCCGTCTTTGAGATTCTCTCCAACGCCATTGACGAAGCCCGTGAGGGCCATGGCGACACCATCATCGTCACCCGCTACGAGGACCTGAGCGTCGAGGTGGAGGACTTCGGCCGGGGCTGCCCGGTGGACTACAACGAAAAGGAAAAGCGCTACAACTGGGAACTGGTGTTCTGCGAAATGTACGCCGGCGGCAAGTACGGCGAAAACGGAGAAAACTATGAGTATTCCCTGGGCCTGAACGGCCTGGGCTCCTGCGCTACCCAGTACGCTTCGGAATTTTTCGATGCGGTCATCCGCCGGGACGGTTTCAAGTACACCCTTCACTTTGAAAAGGGCAAGAACATCGGCGGCCTTCACAAAGAACCCACGGACAGGAAAAAGACCGGCTCCCTGTTCCGCTGGCGGCCGGACAAGGAAGTATTCACGGACATCAACATCCCCGTGGAATACTACCGGGACGTGCTGCGCCGTCAGGCCGTGGTGAACAAGGGCGTGACCTTCCGCTTCCGCAATCAGGTGGGCGGCAAGTTCGAGACGGAAGAGTATTGCTATCCCGACGGCATCAAGCAGTACCTGGAAGAGCTGGTAGGGGAGAATGCCTTCACCATGCCTGTATTCTGGGAGGCCGAGCGCCGGGGCCGGGACGCGGAGAACCGGCCGGAAATGAAGCTGAAAATTACGGCTTCCTTCTGCTTCTCCAAGCAGGTGAGCCACATTGAATACTATCACAATTCTTCCTGGCTGGAATACGGCGGCAGCCCGGATAAGGCGGTGCGCTCCGGCTTCACGGCGGCCTTCGACAAGTATCTGCGGGATACCAACAAATACACCAAGAACGAGAGCAAGATTTTGTTCCAGGACATCCAGGACAGCCTGGTGCTGGTGACCAACTGCTTCTCCACCATCGGCTGCTTTGAGAACCAGACCAAAAAGTCCGTGAACTCCAAGTTCACCCAGGAGGCCATGACCGCTTTCTTCAAGGAAAAGCTGCAGGTCTGGTTCCTTGAGAACAAGCAGGAGGCGGACCGGGCGGCGGAGCAAATTCTTGTGAACAAGCGTTCCCGGGAATCCGCCGAAAAGACCCGGACCAGTGTGAAAAAGAAGCTGTCCGGCACTATTGACATTGCTAACCGGGTCCAGAAATTCGTGGACTGCCGGAGCCGGGACGCCGCCGTCCGGGAATTGTATATCGTGGAGGGCGATTCCGCACTGGGCAGCGTGAAAATGTCCCGGGATGCGGAATTCCAGGGCATCATGCCTGTTCGTGGCAAAATTCTGAACTGCCTGAAAGCGGATTACAATAAAATCTTCGCCTCGCCCATTATCACGGACCTGATGAAGGTCCTGGGCTGCGGCGTAGAGGTCCAGGGGAAGAAGGGCAAGGAACTGTCCTCCTTCGACCTGTCTGCCCTGCGCTGGAACAAGGTCGTGATCTGCACCGATGCGGATTACGACGGCTTCCAGATACGGACCCTGATTCTGACCATGCTCTACCGGCTCTGCCCCACGCTGATCCGGGACGGGTATGTGTATATCGCAGAATCGCCGCTTTTTGAGATCACCTGCAAGGACAAGACTTGGTTTGCCTATAATGAGCAGGAAAAAGCCGCCATTCTGAAAGAACTGAACGGGAAAAAAGTCAACATCCAGCGCTCCAAAGGTCTTGGCGAAAACGACCCGGAGATGATGTGGATGACCACCATGAACCCGGAGACCCGGCGGCTCATCAAGGTCATGCCGGAGGAAGCGGAGCGGACCGCTTACTATTTCGACATTCTGCTGGGGGACAACCTGACCGAGCGGAAGAATTTCATTGCAGAAAACGGCGCCAGATATCTGGAACTGGCGGATATTTCCTAAGGAGGAGCTATGGCAAAGAAAAAACAGGAACCCTCCAAGAAGAAGGTCAATACCGAGGGCGTGGTGGGCCTTCACGGCTCCACCACCGAGCAGCCCATCTCCGAGACGCTGGAGATCAACTATATGCCCTACGCCATGTCCGTCATCGTCTCCCGGGCCATTCCGGAAATTGACGGCTTCAAGCCCAGCCATCGGAAGCTGCTCTATACCATGTATAAAATGGGCCTGCTCACCGGCGGACGGACCAAATCCGCCAACATCGTGGGTCAGACCATGCACCTGAACCCCCACGGCGATGCGGCCATTTACGAGACCATGGTCCGTCTGGCCCGGAGCAATGAAACGCTCCTGCATCCCTTCGTGGACTCCAAGGGCAACTTCGGCAAGGTCTACTCCCGGGACATGGCCTACGCCGCCTCCCGTTACACCGAGGCCAAGCTGGAACCCATCTGCGCCGAGCTGTTCCGGGACATCGATTCCGACACGGTGGATATGGTGGACAACTACGATGCCACCACCAAGGAGCCGACCCTGCTGCCCACCACCTTCCCCAATGTGCTGGTCAGCGCCAATCAGGGCATTGCCGTGGGCATGGCCAGCAATATCTGTTCTTTCAATTTGAAAGAGGTCTGCGACACCACCATCGCCCTGCTGCAAAATCCCAATCACGACATTCTGGAGACCTTGCCTGGACCGGATTTTTCCACCGGCGGACAAGTACTCTTTGACGAGGCCGCCACCCGTGATATTTACGCCACGGGCCGGGGCAGCTTCAAGCTCCGGGCCAAGTGGCAGTATGTCAAAGAAGGCAACCGCATCGAGATCCTGGAAATTCCCTACACCACCGCCACGGAGACCATCATGGACAAGGTGGAGGAACTCATTCGGGCGGGCAAAATCCGGGAAATTTCCGATATGCGGGACGAAACGGACCTGGGCGGCCTGAAGCTGACCATCGACCTGAAACGGGGCGTGGACCCGGATGCCCTTATGCGCAAGCTTATGCGGCTGACGCCATTGCAGGATTCTTTCCCCTGCAACTTCAACATCCTGGTGGCCGGTATGCCCCGGGTCATGGGCGTTGGGGAAATTCTGGAGGAGTGGTGCGCCTGGCGGACCGACTGCATCAAGCGCCGCATCTTCTTCCAAATCAAAAAGAAGCAGGACCGGCTCCATTTGCTCAAGGGCCTGGAGCGCATCCTGCTGGACATCGACAAGGCCATTTCCATCATCCGGGAGACGGAACTGGAAAGCGAAGTGGTGCCGAATCTGATGATCGGCTTCGGCATTGACGAGATTCAGGCCAATTTCGTGGCGGAGATCAAGCTGCGGAACATCAATAAAGAGTATATTCTTCGGCAGACCAAGGCTATCTCCGATTTGGAGAAGGAAATTGCGGACCTGGACGCCACGCTGAACAGCCCCCGTCGACTGAAAAACGTGATGATCGCAGAGCTGAAGCAGGTGTCGGAGAAGTATGGCCAGCCCCGCAAGACCGAAATTATTTACCAGACCGAGGAGGAGACCCCAGAGGAGCCGGAGGAGCAGATTCCCGACTACCCGGTGACGGTATTCGTCTCCAAGGAGGGCTATCTGAAAAAAATTACCGCTCAGTCCCTGCGGATGTCCGGAGAGCAGAAGTTCAAGGAAGGGGATTCTCTGGCCTTCTCCAGGGAGACCAGCAACCGGGGCGAAATTCTGGTGTTCACGGACAAATTCCAGTGCTATAAGGCAAGGATTGCCGACTTCCCCGACGGAAAAGCCTCCCAGCTGGGAGATTATTTGCCCCAGAAGCTGGAAATGGAGCCGGGTGAGAATCTTTTGCAGGTGGTTTTGCCGGAGGACTACAAGGGCTTCCTGATGTTCTTCTTTGAAAACGGCAAGGCCGCCAAGGTCCCCATGTCCGCCTATGAGACCAAGACCAACCGCCGGAAGCTTACCGGCGCTTACTCCGACAAGAGTCCCCTGCGGACCATCCTGGCCATGCAGGCAGATGCGGAGGTGGCCCTGTACGCCACCGACGGCCGGGCGGTCATATTCTCCACGGCGCTGCTGCTGCCCAAGACCACCCGGAACACCCAGGGCGTGGCGGTAATGAGCCTGAAAAAGAAGGCGCTGGCGGACCGGGCGGTGCTGCTGGCCGACAGCGGCATTGCCAACGCTGCCCGCTACCGCTGCAAAGCGGTGCCCGCTGCGGGGGCTTTGGTGAAAGAGGAAGATTCCGGCAACAAGCAAATTGAATTTGCACTGTAATTGGGGGCGTTTGCTGTGAAAAAAATCAAAGACCAGGCGCTTTGGATGGGAAAGATCATCCTGGGCTGCGCCCTGTTTGCCGTAAGCTTCGATTTGTTCCTGGAGCCAAACGACCTGAACGCCGGCGGCGTGTCGGGCCTTGCCATGGTGCTGGTGCAGATTCTGGGCTTCGGCAGCGTGGGCGTGGTGACGGCGCTGATGAACCTGCCCCTGTTCGCTCTGGGCGGCATGAAGATCGGCAAGAATTTCTTCTGGGGGTCTCTGGCGGGCATGATCGCCAGTTCGGCCCTGCTGGACCTTTTGACCTTCATCCCCATTCCGAAAACGGAGCCGCTGCTGGGCGCATTGTACGGCGGTGTCCTCTGCGGCTTGGGCTTGGGCCTGGTGTTTACCGCCGGGGCTTCTACCGGCGGCTCGGACATCGTGGTGCGGCTGCTGAAAATGAAGTGGCAGAGCGTCCCCATCGGCACCATCAATATCTGCTTTGATATGACCGTAGCCGTGCTGACGGGCATCGTGTTCAAGGATTTCACCCGGACCCTCTATTCCGGCGTGGCGGTGTTCGTCACCGGGCAGGTCATCGATGCCGTCGTTTACCGCTTCGATTATTCCAAAGTGGCGCTCATTATTTCCAAGTACCATGAGAAAATTGCCCAAATGATCTCCGACGACCTGGGCCGGGGGGCTACCTACCTCCACGGCGAAGGCTCTTACAGCCGGGAGCCTACCGAAGTGGTGCTGACGGCAGTGAAGAAGCAGCAGATCGCCGACCTGAAACGAATGGTGTCCGAGATCGACCCGGATGCCTTCATCATCGTCCAGGAGGCCCATCAGGTCCTGGGCGACGGCTTCTCCCGATACAGCAAGGATTCCCTGTAAATTCCGAAAAGGAGGTATTTCCTATGAAACGCCTGGCGGCTTGCCTGTTGGCCCTTGTGCTGCTGCTTTCCGGCTGCACGGAGGGCAGCTATGTGTCCGTGAAGCCTCATCAGGGGGAAAATACCTCCGGCAATGCCCAGGCGGTGGCAGTGGGTAATTATGAGGAAATGTTGGCTGCCTTAAAAGAAATGGTGGCCGGGGCCGTGGAGCAGCAGGTTTTGAGCGTTGCGGACATGGACGAGAATGCCGTGACGGCTACGCTGGACCAGGCCATCCGGACGGCCTGCCGCACGGACCCCATGGGGGCCTACGCCGTGGAGGAAATTACCTATGAGCGGGGTCAGAGCGGCAATCTGCCCGCCGTGGCGGTGAGCATCCGCTACAACCGGACCCGCCGGGAAATCCTGCAAATGCCCACGGCGGCGGATATGGACCAGGCGGCCTCCCGTATCCAGGTGGCCCTGAACGGCTGCAATTCCAGCGTGGTGATGCTGGTGGAGCAGTATGAGGCTACGGATTTCGTGCAGCTGATCGAGGACTATGCGGCATCTTACCCGGAGTGGGTCATTGAAATCCCAACGGTGGCGGAGGCTACCTACCCGGAAGCCGGGGACCGGCGCATCCTGGAACTGAAATTTTCCTACCAGACCAGCCGGGAGTCTCTGCGGACCATGCAGAGCCGGGTCCAGTCGGTGTTTGATTCCGCACGGCTCTACGTTCAGGGGGACAGCTCCGACCATGAAAAATACAATCAGCTTTTCTCCTTCCTGACCCAGCGGTTCGATTACAAGGCCGAGACGTCCATCACGGCGCCATACAGCCTTCTCTGCCACGGGGTAGGGGACAGTCGGGCCTTTGCCACCTGCTATGCGGCTATGTGCGCCCGGGCGGGACTTTCGGCCCTGGTGGTCTCCGGCACCCGGAACGGGGAACCCTGGTTCTGGAACATCGTAGAGGACAACGGGGACTATTATCATGTGGACCCGGCGGCTTCGCTGCTGGGGGGCGACTTCCGGGAACTGCGGGATGAGGAAATGGAAGGCTATGTGTGGGATTACTCCGAATATCCCGCCTGCGTGGGCCATGAGGCACCGCCGGAACCGGCAGCGGAAACGGAAACAACAGCGCCGGTGGGGGAGAACGAAAAATAATTTGCGGAATTTTGAAATAAGCTATTGACATTTCGGGAAATTCTGCTATAATACATATCGTTCGTTGCGGGTGTAGCTCATCCGGTAGAGCGCCACCTTGCCAAGGTGGAGGTAGCGAGTTCGAGCCTCGTCACCCGCTCCATAAAAGCCTGATTTGCGTTTTGCAAATCAGGCTTTTTCTTCGCAGAGCCGTCCTTTTTGAAAAAATCGGAAGGAATCGGCGGTGCGCGGCAGATTTTTCCCGGAAAAAGGAAAAATAATGTTTGACAAAACCGGGAAAACCCATTATAATATCTAAGCATGATTGTGAGGAGGAAAGCGTATGCTGCTAGGACTTGCGAAAATCATAGACTGTCCCGGTGCATCCGTCCCCTTTTCTTATAGTGCAGACTTGCGGGATCTTCGATATGGCAACAGCTTCCCGGTGACTGAGCCCGTTGTGGCGGAGGGCACCGTGCGGAACACCGCCGGAGTGCTGGTGATGACGGGCAACGTGAAAACCACTCTCCATGGCGTGTGCGACCGCTGCGCTGCGGACTTTGTGAAAGAGGTTTCTTTTCCAATTGACGTGGTGCTGGTAACGGAGCTGGCCGACGAGGAGAACGAGGATGAGTGGGTATTTTCTCTGGAAGGCGACAGCGCCGACCTGGACGACATCGTTCGGACGGTTTTCGTCCTGAACATGGACTCCAAGCTGCTGTGCAGACCGGACTGCAAGGGTATTTGCTGCAGATGCGGCAAGAACCTGAACGACGGTCCCTGCGACTGCCCGAAGGAAGTAGATCCCCGACTTGCTGCTTTGAAGCAGCTTCTGAACAAGTAAAACCACTAACGATGCTGTCTGAAAAGCAGTTTGACCAAGGAGGTGTCATCCATGGCTGTTCCCAAGTGTAAAGTGTCCAAGGCCCGCCGTGATAAGCGCCGTGGCTCCAACTGGAAGCTGTCTGCTCCCAGCGTGGCGGTTTGCCCCAAGTGCGGCGAGCCCGTTATGCCCCACAGAGCCTGCAAGGCCTGCGGTACCTACAATGGCCGTCAGGTTCTTGCTGCCAAGGCTGACTAAGGCAGGAAAAAGCGCAAGCGCAGCGGAAGGCAGTCTCGCCTTCCGCTTTTTCCTTTATTTGGCGCAATTTGACGAAGAACATCCTGCCATTTTTGGCAGCGAGAAAGGATGATTGTATATGAGCAAGCCTTTGGTAGCCATTGTGGGCAGACCCAACGTGGGCAAATCCATGCTCTTTAATAAACTTACCGGCCGGCGGACCTCCATCGTGGAGGATACCCCCGGCGTGACCCGTGACCGCATTTACGGCGACTGCGAGTGGTGCGGACGGAAATTCTCTCTGGTGGATACCGGCGGCATTGAGCCGGGCACCGAGAACGATATGCTGAAATTCATGCGCCGTCAGGCGGAGATCGGCATTCTGCTGGCCGATTGCATCATAATGGTCGTGGACGTTCGCTCCGGCGTGACCGCCGCCGATATGGACGTGGCCACCATGCTCCGCAAGTCCGGCAAGCCCATGGCCCTGGCGGTGAACAAGTGCGACAGCGTGGGTCCCACCAACCCGGACGTGTACGAGTTCTACGCTCTGGGCATCGGGGACCTGTTCGAGACCTCCGCCGTCCACGGACACGGTACCGGCGACCTGCTGGACTGGTGCCTGGCGCAGTTCCCGGAGGAGACCGAGGAGGAAGAGGAGACCGACGTGGTCAGCGTGGCCATCGTGGGCAAGCCCAACGTGGGCAAATCCAGCCTTCTGAACCGGATCCTTGGGGAGGAGCGGGTCATCGTGTCCAATGTGGCCGGAACTACCCGGGACGCCATCGACAGCTATTTTGAAAACGAGACTGGCAAGTATTGCTTCATCGATACCGCCGGTATGCGCCGGAAAAGCAAGGTGGATGACGCCATCGAGAAGTTCTCCAACTTGCGCTCCATTGGCGCCATCGAGCGCAGCGATGTTTGCCTGATCCTGATCGACGCCAACGAGGGTGTTACTGAGCAGGATACGAAAATCGCTGGCCTCGTTCACGAGGCGGGCAAGGCCGCTATCATCGTCGTGAACAAGTGGGACGCCGTGGAGGACAAGCAGACCAATACCATGCGGGACAAGGAAGCGGAAATTCGCCGGGACCTGAGCTATATGACCTATGCGCCGGTGGTATTCCTGTCGGCCCTGACCGGCCAGCGGGTGGACAAGCTTTTTGAGGTCATTCAGGAGGTCCACAAGCAGAATACCAGCCGGGTGACCACCGGTGCGCTGAACAGCGTGCTGGCCGAGGCTACGGCACGGGTGCAGCCGCCTACGGATAAGGGCCGCCGCCTGAAAATCTACTATATGACCCAGGCGGGGACCAAGCCGCCCCATTTCGTCATTTTCTGCAACGATGCCCGGCTGTTCCACTTCTCCTATCAGCGATACCTGGAAAACCAGATCCGGGAAGTGTTCGGCCTCCAGGGTACACCCATTCGCATCACCATCCGCCAGAAGGGCGACAAGGAGGAATAAGCCATGGCATACGCCATTGTCATTGCTGTGCTGGCCAGCTATCTGCTGGGCAATCTGAACGGCGCTGTGTGTATGTCCACGCTTCTGAGCCATGAGGATGTACGGGAGCATGGCAGCGGTAACGCCGGACTGACCAATTTTGCCAGAAATTACGGAGGCTGGAACTCCCTTTTGGTTGTTCTGATCGACGGAGGCAAGGCAGTCATTGCTACCATGCTCTCCGGTCTTCTGCTGAAGCCCTACGGCCTGGAAGCCGAGGGCATGATGCTTGGGGCTGTAGCGGTGTCCTTGGGCCATGATTTCCCGGCGCTGCTGGGCTTCCGGGGCGGCAAGGGCATCCTCAGCGGCTTCCTGTGCGCCGTGGTCATGGACTGGCGGGTGGCCCTGCTGGTGGTGAGTCTGTTCGCCCTGGCCTATGTGCTGTCCGGCTATGTGTCTTTGGGGTCCATTATGGGAGCCATCAGCTACGCTGCCGGATTTGCGATTTGGCATCACAGCCAGCCCTGGGTCATGGCCGGAGGTATCTTCATTGGGGTACTGGCCCTCTTTATGCACCGGTCCAATATTTCTCGCCTCATCCACGGAACGGAAAGCAAGACCAATCTTTTTAAGGGGAGGAAGCGGAAATGAAAGCGGCAGTCATCGGCAGCGGCGGCTGGGGCACGGCTCTGGCCATGCGGCTGCAGGCCAACGGTATAGAAACGTTTCTCTGGTCCCATAACCTGAAAAAAGCGGCGGAAATGGCCGAAACCAGACAAAATCCCATGCTTTCCGGGGTGACGCTGCCGGAAAACCTGACCATCACGGCGGACCCTGCCTGCGTGGCCGAGTGTGATTTGGTCACGGTGGCCTGTCCGTCCTTTGCGGTCCGCAGTGTGGCGACGCAAATTGCCCCCTATTTGCAGGAACGTACCGTCGTGGCTTCCGCCACCAAGGGCATCGAGCCGGGGACCCTCCTGCGGATGTCCCAAATCGACGAGGAAGTGCTTCGCCATCCGGTCGTGGCCCTGACCGGCCCCAGCCACGCCGAAGAAGTGGCCCGGATGCAGCCCACCGGCTGTCTGACGGCTTGCGCCGATAAGGCATTGGCCGAATATGTGCAGGATGCCTTCATGGCCGATGTGTTCCGGGTGTACACCAGCCCGGATGTGGTGGGTGCCGAGTTGGGCGGCGCTTTGAAAAACGTCATTGCCCTGTGCGTAGGCGCCTGCGACGGCCTGGGCTACGGGGACAACGCCAAGGCCATGCTGATGACCCGCGGCCTGACGGAGATCGCCCGGCTGGGTGTGGCCATGGGCGCCCACCGGGAGACTTTTGCGGGTCTGGCCGGTGTGGGCGACCTGATCGTCACCGGCACGTCTCTCCATTCCCGGAATCGCCGGGCGGGCATCCTGCTGGGGCAGGGGAGAAGCGTGGAGGAAGCTATGCAGGAAGTGGGTGCCGTGGTGGAGGGCTACTATTGCGCCCGGTCCGCCTACGAACTTTGCCAAAAGCAGGGCGTGGAAATGCCCATTGTGGAGGCGGCCTACGGGGTCCTCTACCGGGGGTGGAACGCCCGGGATACCGTCAATCAACTGCTCATGCGTCGGAAAAAACAGGAATCCGAGGACGTGGGCTGGAACTAACGAAAGGAAGGCGACCCAATGACCAAGACGAAACTTACCAATAAGCTGGGGCTTGAAGCCCTGCGGAAGCTCAAGTGGCAGAATTTCCTCTTTCTGGCCCTTGCAGGCGCCATCAATGCCGTGGGCGTGACCATGTTCCTGGCACCGGTGAATCTCTACGACAGCGGCATTTCCGGCACCTCCATGCTGTTGTGGCAGGTGACGCCGGAGCAGTTCAACCTGTCTCTGTTCCTGGTGCTGTTGAACGTACCGCTCTTTCTGTTCGGCCTGAAACGGCAGGGCTGGTGCTTTACCGTGTACTCCCTGTTCGCCGTGGGCATTTATTCCCTGGTATCCTTTTTGATCACGGACGTGTTTCCGGTGGACGTGGCCAACGCCTCGCCCTTTGCGGGCCAGGACCTGCTGCTGTGCGCCGTGTTTGGAGGCCTGATCTCCGGCGTAGGCAGTGGCCTGACCATCCGTTTCGGCGGCGCCATCGACGGCATGGAGGTCTTGGGCGTGATTTTCGCCAAGAGCCTGGGTCTGACCGTGGGCAGCTTCGTTATGGCCTATAACGTGGTGCTGTATTTGCTCATCGGCATCGTGTTCAACAGCTGGGTGCTGCCGCTGTACTCCATCGTGACCTATGCCGTGGGCAACAAGACCGTGGACTTCGTGGTGGAGGGCTTCGACAAGGCCAAATCCGTGATGATCGTCACCTCCATGGAGGAGGCGGTGTGCAAGGCACTGTCCGAGGAATTCGGCCGGGGCATTACCCAGCTTCATGGCCGGGGGTATTATTCCGGCGCAGACAAGTGCGTTATTTACTTCGTGGTGAACCGGTTCCAGATCCCCAAGGTCAAGACCCTGGTCACGGAGATCGACCCCAATGCCTTTATCACCATTTCGGAAATTTCTGACGTGCTGGGCACCAGCCTGAAAACAAAATAAAATGCACACTATGAAGCCGCCCCCGGAACAGAAGAGCCTTCTGTCCGGGGGCGAAGTGTTACGTTTTCTTCTTCCTTTGAAAACTGCTGACGAGCAGGTAAATGGCTGCGGCGATTACCGGCAGCAGGGAAAGCAGTGTCAACTCGGTATGGTCGGTGAGGGTGAAAATGAGACTAAGCAGCTGACACAGACACAGCAGCAACAGAGGGATCCAGATCTGCCGGGCCAGCTGCTTATGGGTCAGCTTGCTGCGGCTTTCTCGGAGCGCCACATCGATGGCCCAGCAGTTGGGCCGGAAAATCAAATAGAGCGCAATGGCCAACTGCCAGCCGAATCGGACGATCACATCGAGCAGTTCTTCGGTCGCAGGGTCATTCATGGTCATGGGCCTCCTTTTCCTTGGAGTGGAGCCAGCGGTCGGCCATTTTCAAGCGGTAGACGATCGGGACGAAAATGAGAAGCAGCCGAAAATGCCGGAGCCAGAGCAGCCCCGTGAACCTGGCAAGAAAGACCGGGAGAAAGTACAGTTCACAGAGCCAGTAGGTGACGGCGATGACCCGATACAGGGTATATCCCGAGATGCCCAGGGAAGCTGCTTTCTTTTCCGTTTCCTCCGAGGGTGTGGAAAAGAAGTAAATGAGACCGAGTACGAAAAAGACACCTGCGGCGATACAGAGCATGGAAAAATCCTGATACATATAACGGTACATTGCCTTAGACTTAACCCCACTTTTCGACATCAAATGAATTATATGCAAACATTTGATAATTTACCAAGGAAGCAAAGTATGGCGTACCCCACTCAGCGGGGACGAGACCTTCATAATAGGTTTTGTGGTAATGAGACAGGACATCAATAACATAGTACATCGACCCAGTTGCGGTTTGCAGGTTTGAATAATTTTCTACATGCAAAAGCTGCCAAGTATAGTCTGTGCGCTCGGCAGCAACAGTAGCGGTGAAAGCGTCCTGTATCATTCCGGCGACGACCTCTAGACCCATAGATGAAAGAATACCAGAAAGCCACTCAGACCCTACATCAAATTTAATCGGAAGGGCACCGACTAACAGTGCAACAAGGTCTATCAATTTCCCGATAAAACCGTTGATGGTATACGTGGTCGGCCCAATAAGGGCTGTATCATATTGACAGAATACACTGTAATGCACATAGCCGTCTGGCTCAATAGGAGAGGGGGAACGGAAGTAGATTCTCCCGGCGATGGTTGCAAGGCACGGAGAAACACTATCATGTGTTTCAATCGTTCCGTAATCGGTTGCATAAATAACCTCGCATTGTGCAGTTCTGGCAATGCCGGAACCGAAGTGCTCAATGTACACTGCATGGTCAGGGTCATTGGCGTAAACGGTATTACGCTGGGTCAAAACGCCGTCGGTATATTCATTCAGAATTGTCGTGCCATCGGCAGTTACACTGCCGGTGATAATGAAATTGTCACCTTCCCAGATGGTCTCTTCTTCACTGGAAGGATTGGAAGCGGCATAACAGGGGAGGGTCATCGAAAGACAAAGAACGAAACACATTGCGATACAAAGAAACCTTTTTCATTGGAGCAGTCCCCTTTCTATTTATAGGAGATTATTGGGTTGTGATTTTGGCGGATATTTTGTCGGAGAATTATTAGAAAACCATTGGACTCACCCCTTGTTTAACTTGTGTATTCAGCATATCAGATAAAAATGTAATTGTCAACGAAATTTGAAGCCGAAAAATAAGTTTGTGAGCGGAGTGCAGAGTAAGGTGCTTTGAAAAAGATGCACAAAAAATGAAATATCGAATGGCCATGTTACGGAACAGAGGAAGCAGGAAAGCGCTGACCGCATGGAGCAGTTTATCAAGGCCGTAAATCGGTTAGGGAAAAATAAAGGGAAAACAGCGGAAGAAAGGGAAACGCTACACCCGAATTTTCAACTCGAGAAAGTACATTCTACCCGTATAAGCAAAAGAAATCCCGGCATTCCGAAGAATACCGGGATATTTCTCTATGGCGGAGAAGGAGGGATTTGAACCCTCGATACCCTTTTGGGGTATACACGATTTCCAATCGTGCGCGCTCGGCCAGCTACGCGACTTCTCCATCAGTTGCGGCTCGTTGTCCAGCCCGGATATAATATCGCATTTCGGCTCGTTTGTCAAGAAGTTTTTTCGACTTTTTCAAAGATATTTTTTCGGCGGCATATCCGGCGGCAAAGGGCCTCCAGGCCGTGGCCTGCGGCCATGGAGCAGAGCCAGATGGGGACCGTCACGAAAAGCACCTGCTTCCAATAATCCCTGGGGTCATGCCAGGGGCACGCCTGATAACACCAGGCATCCAGCAGATTGGAAAGAAGATAGCCCCCGAAGCAGCCCCCGGCCCCGAAGGCCAGAATTTTGGAAAGTACCTTTCCGGGCCGGAGGCGGTACAATGCCAGGAACAGGCACACCACCATGCCAACTACCCACAGGTCCCCGAACTGCCAGATGAGGGCGTCGTCTAAATTGCCGTCTGTGGACAGCACCGTGCAGGTCCCCAGAATCACGGCAATGCCCAAGGCCCCTGTCAGCCCGGCCCAGGTTGGTATTTTCGGCTGGAAGCGGCGGATGGCAGCCCCCAGCACATAATAGAGCAGGGGATAGGCACTGACCCAATAGGCTGGGGCCAGGACCATGGGCGTGGCCCCCGGAACTGCCGTCAAGAACAGCAGCACCAGCGTCAGCAGGCAAAGCTCCCGGTCCGGCAGGGCTTCCAGCAGCCGGTTCAGGAAAGGGGACAGCAAGGCCAGGCCAATGTACATCTCCACATACCAGCCGTAATAGACCCCCCGGAAGCCGAAGAACCGAGTGACCCACACGGAAAGGCTTTCCTGCTGGCCCAAAAGAAAATGCCGCACAGGGATGCTGAAAGCCGCCGCCAGGGCATAGCCCAGCAGCACCGGCCCAAGACCTCGGACCGCACCGGACAGGCTCCTTTTGCCATAGTGCAGATAGCCGGTGAGGGTCATAAATAGCCCGTTGCAGGCCATGCTCAAGGACCGGGCCACCCCGGCGGACCACATGGCGAAGCCGACCTGGGGCTGACCGTAATAGCCGTTATAAAGAAAGGCATGGAACAGAGTCACCAAAAAAAATCCTGTGACCCGAATCAAGTCCAATCCGCTTTGCCTTTGCCGCATAAAAGAACACCTCCTGCAGCTTCCATACTACAAGAGGTGTCTTTCAAATCTCCGGATAAAATTCTTAAAAAATGCTTTCAAGTCCCGGCAGCGTGACGAAGGCGCAGAACTGGTCCCCGTCCACTTCCACGGAGAATTGCCCGCCCAGGGACTCCGTGTAGGTCTGAGCGATGGCCAGGCCCAGGCCGCTGCCCTTGGTGGACCGGGCCTTGTCCCCACGGGCGAAGCGCTGGACGATCTCCTCCGGGTCAAAATCCATTTCGTAGGAGGCGGTGTTCAGAAGGCGCACCCGCCAGCCCTCCGGCACTTTGACCAGCGTCAGATAAATGCGGGTCCCTGGCAGGGCGTATTTGATGGCGTTGCCCAGCAGGTTTGCAAATATCTGATGGAGCCGTCCGCCGTCGCTGATAATGGGGACATGGTCCTCCAGATAGGCCCGCTTGACCACCAGACCGGCTTTTTTCAGAGCGTCGTCGTAAAAGCCGATGGTCTGTTCCAGCAGCCGCACCAGATCGATGTTCTCCCATTTCGGCTCCGTCACACCGCTGGAGACCTTCGTCAGCTCAAAGAGGGAGTCCACCAGTTCCTGCATATACCCGGCCTTCTGGGAAAGCCGGTCCAGCTGCTCCCGGCCTGTGGGGGTCAGGGGCTGGGTCCCCAGCAACTCGCTGTACCCCAGAATAGCGGTCAGGGGCGTGCGGAGGTCGTGGGACACGTTGGCGATCAGGTCCACCCGGAACCGCTCGCTGGTAACGGCACGGGCCAGGGCTTCTGTGTGTTCCTTCCGAATTCGCAGCAATTGAGCTTCCTGGTCAGAAAACAGGCCTTTCTCCGGCGTTACCGGCTGATTTTCGGACAGAAGCTCCAGGGATTTTTCAAAATGCCGCCAGTCCCGGGCGTTCCGGCCATAAAGCACCAGCCCCAGCAGAAGCAGCACCGCCGCCGGAAGCAGGGACCAGAAATCCCACCACAGGAGCAGCGCTCCCATTAGAGCGAAAATCGGCACCAGGACCCACAAAAGCCCCAGCCAGAGCCAGCTTTTTGACCATTTCCGGGCCATCCGCCACTGAATGCACCAATCCAGGGAACATTTTGCCCAAATCCAGCCCACCAGTTCCCGGAGGCACAGAAGGGTCAGAAAAGCGATGCCCACCCAGGCGGCCAGGGGGCCAATGCCGGTATAGCCCAGCGCCGGGGACTGCAAGGAGGTTAAGGGCAGAACGCCCAGCAGCGCTGTGCAGAGCAACAAAATCCCGTCCGGGCCGAATAAAGGGGCTTCCTGGTGCAGGAATCCAATTCCAACTCCGGCGCAGCCCAGAGCCAGGAAACACAGGGCGAAGCCCGTGATTTTGGCCGGGGTGACGGAATCCTCTGAGGTCGTTTCCAAAGGGGCCCCCGTCAGGACGGAAGCGTTGTCCGTAGCTACGTCGCTGGGGGGGATGGTGTCGGTGGGCGTCGGGGAGGTGGTTGCCGGAGAGGTGGCCACAGGCGGGGAGAAGCCACGGAATTCCAGAAACACCCCCTGCCGGGCCAGGGGCAGCCCGGCGCAGAACAGCAATGCCGCCCCAAAGAGCAGCAGGACGGCGATCCAGTTACGGCGCTTCCAGTACATATCCGATCCCCCAGACGACTTTCAGATATTCCGGCTTCTTCGGGTTCACTTCCAGCTTCTCCCGAATACGGCTGATGTGGACCATCACCGTGTTCTCCACGGCGTAGGCCTCCCGGTCCCAGACCCGGCTGTAAATCTCCTCGGAGGAAAATACATGGCCGGGATTGGCCAGGAGCATTCTGAGAATTTTGTACTCCGTGGGCGTTACCCGGACCGCATCCCTCCGGACCAGCAGCTGCTTGGTGTCCAGGTCCAGGGCAATGTCTCCCACCTGGAGCCGGCTTTCCGTGTGGGTCTCCCGGATGGACCCCAGGGCATCATAGCGCCGCAGCAGGGCCTTCACACGGGCCAGCAATTCCTGCTGATAGAAGGGCTTCACCAGATAATCGTCCGCCCCGGCTTCCAGGCCCAAGACCCGGTCGGACCCCTCCGCCTTGGCGGAGAGCATGAGGATGGGCACGTTGCAGTGCTGCCGGATGCGCATAGTGGCCAGCAGGCCGCTGCACCGGGGCATCATCACGTCCATGATAATAAGGTGGGGCTTCTGCATTTCCGCCAGACGGCAGGCTTCGTCCCCGTCCCGGGCGGTGCGGACCCGATAGCCCGCCTGGGTCAGGGTGGTTTCCAGAATGTTCACGATGGCGGCATCGTCATCCACTGCCAGAATCTCGTAGGACTGCTCCATAGCGTCACTTCCTTGTGTTTCTGCACTCAGTGTATCATATTTCCGCAGAAAGCGCAATGTTTTCCCGTGGATTCCTCTTTTCAATCGGTCCTATGCGTGATATAATGGGGTTAAACCGAAGGAAGGAACGAACTATGGAATACAACAAATCCATTGCCCAAATGCACACCGGCGACGATGTGGAGGGCTTTTACCTATTAAAAGACGCTTATCTGAAAACCTCCTCCGCCGGGAAGCCCTTCCTGAGCGCCGTGCTGGCGGACCGGACGGGGACCATCGATATAAAAGTCTGGGATTACAGCGGCCCCGTGGGGGCGGACCCGGCCCAGATCGGCAAGGCCGTGAAGATTCGGGGCACCGTGTCGGAATTCAAGGGGGCCCCGCAGATCACCGTGGCCCTCATCCGCATGGCGGAGACCACGGACGTGTACGACGTTTCCAACCTGGTGCCGGTGGCCCCCATCGACCCGGAGGCGGCCCTGGAGGATGTGCGGGGGCTGGTAAGCTCCGTGACGGACAGCGACTATCGCCGGGTGGCGGAGACCATGCTGGAGCGGCACCTGGAAGCCTTCCGGAAGATTCCCGCTGCCAAAAGCGTTCACCACAGCTTTCTGTCAGGCCTTTTGATGCACACGGGCAATATGCTCAAGGCGGCGGATTTCCTGTCCCGGCTTTATTCCAACGTCATTGACCGGAGCCTGCTGCTGACCGGAACCCTGCTCCACGACATGGCCAAGGAGCGGGAATTCGTGTTCTCGGACCTGGGCATCGTTACGGAATACTCTACCTGCGGGCAACTGCTGGGCCATCTGGTCATGGGCGCTCAGGAGGTGGGCCAGGTCTGCAAGGAACTGGGCATCCCGGAGGAAAAATCCCTGCTCTTGCAGCACCTCATCTTGTCCCACCACGGGGAGCCGGAGTACGGAGCGGCGGTGGTGCCCATGTGCGCCGAGGCGGAATTGCTGTCCTATATCGACATGGTGGACAGCCGTATGGAAATTTACGCCGAAAAATTACCGGAGGTGCCGGTGGGCAGCTTCTCCCAGCGAATTTTTGCCCTGGATAAGCGCATTTATAACCACGGCATTTCCTGAAAAAGACAGAGGAGGTCCCAAAATGGAAAACGTGCTTTTCATCAATGCCTGCGTGCGCCCGGACTCCCGGACCCGTATTCTGGCCCAGGAGGTGCTGGACTGCCTGGGGCAGCCCTATACGGAGGTGGACCTGAACCGGGAGCAATACCCGGCCATGGACCGGCAGGCTCTGGAATTGCGGGAAGATCTCCGCAGGACGGAATTGCGGACCCACCCCCGGTTTGCCCCGGCCTGGCAGTTTGCCCGGGCGGAAACAATCGTGGTGGCGGCACCCTTCTGGGACCTGTCCTTTCCGGGTCTGCTGAAAAATTATATTGAATATATCAACGTTTCCGACATAACCTTCACCTATGTGAAGGACCAGCCGGTGGGTCTGTGCAGGGCAAAACGGCTTTACTATGTGACCACCGCCGGCGGGCCGATTTTTGCGGATTTCGGCTTTTCCTATCTGGAAGCCCTGGCCAAGTCCTTCTACGGCATCCCGGAGGCGGTGAACTTCGCCGCCCAGGGATTGGACCTGGAGGGCAGCGACGTGGACGCCATTCTGAGGGATGCAAAGGCGGAAATCCATAAGACCCTCTGCCCCGGAAAAATTTGAAAAACGCCGTCGCAGCCTGTAATTTCCAGCAAATTTTTCGCATATCCCTTTTCCTTTCGGTGAAACTATGGGTGCGGAAAGACAGCTCGTTTCCCACGGGAAGCGGCCATCTTCCCGTGGAATATCGGAAGGAGATGCAAGAAAATGAAGAACAGCAATCAGATCAACGTTCCCCAGGCCCGTGAAGCGATGGACAAGTTCAAGATGCAGGCTGCTCAGGAGATGGGCGTCAACCTGAAGCAGGGCTACAACGGCGACCTGACCTCCCGGGAGGCCGGCAGCGTCGGCGGCCAGATGGTCAAGAAGATGATCGAGGCTTACGAGCAGGGTATGCAGTGACCTGCCAAACCGGGGCGCCTACGGGCGCTCCGGGGCTACATGAAAAAATTTCCGGAAATTTGAAAATAGTGCTTGACATTTTGAAAATAATGGGTATAATAAGTCGTGCGTTGGGGCGCAAGAGTGCCTCAATTGCGATATAGAGGATTTGTGTAACGGTAGCACACCGGACTCTGACTCCGTTTGCGGGGGTTCGAATCCCTCATCCTCTGCCAGAAAAAAGCACTTGCGGAATCGCAAGTGCTTTTTTCAACGAAATCCACCCTTGCGGGTGGGTGAAATACTGCTCCGCAGTGTGAAATACGCCAAAGGGCGAGTGAAATCGCTGCGGCGGTGGTCGGGGGGTTCCATTATGAGCAAAGCAACTTATGAATTTCAGTTTACCTTTTTGGAAAAGAAAGTGCAGATGTTTCACGCTGAGGGTATGGGAGTCGTTGTAGAAAAGGAACCGGATGTGGTTTGCGTTTATGGGACCGATGACACAAACAATTCCATTTACTGCGCTGTGCAGCTTTGTCACCCCAAAATGCTCAAGGGCATTACCTATCGGGTGACGTTCTATGACGAGGGCATTGCGACAGTCTCTGCCGGGGATAAAATTACCGTACATATCGATTTCCAAAGAAAAAAGTGCGCCAATAGCCGGGATGCTCGGAGCTATGGCTCGGCGGCGTGGGGCCAGGATGTGTCTGAGCCTTGGTGTGCAGATTTTGCAATGGACCAGCAAGCGTAAGACGTTGTAAGGAGGGATACCTATGGCACGTTCCCAATATCAGGTCCTGGTGATTCCATACTTTCTGGACCGGGAGCAGCCCGTTTACGGCGTGTTCCGGCGGCGGGACATGGGCCTCTGGCAATTCATTTCCGGCGGCGGCGAGGATACGGACGAATCCATAGAAGCCACAGCCCGGCGGGAGGTTATGGAGGAAACGGGCCTTTGCGGGGATTTCTTTCGACTGGACACCTGCTGTAGTATCCCGGCTAACTCTTTCCGGGATTCCGAAAAGCTCTGGGGCCGGGATTGCTTCGTGGTTCCGGAATATGCCTTCGCCCTCCGGGTGGGACAGAAAAATATCATGCTGTCCGAGGAACACACGGAATACCGCTGGGCGGATTACGAGACCGTCCGGGGGCTGCTGCAATACGACAGCAACCGGACCGCCCTCTGGGAATTGGACCGGCGGCTGAAACTGGGCATGGCATGACCAATGGATATCTCAATATTGGAAAACTCCGTCCTGAATTTCGGGGCGGAGTTCGTTTCTTTCAGAACCGGTTCCCAATCCAATTCCGGGAAGGGGATGGGCTTTTTCGGATGGTCGGTATCTGGGGAAACCTTTCTGCTTGCGGCCGCTCCGGCGGCGTGCTATACTGAGTGTGAAAACGATTCTTGCGCTACCCCGGACAACGAAAGCACACAATGTCAGGACTTTTCCTACCGGGTCTGCTATACTTGTTCTCGACAGGAGGGAAAAACATGGATTGGATCACCGGAATACAAAATGCCATCGATTATGTGGAGGACCATCTCACCGAGGAACTGGACTATGAGGAGATCGCAAAGGCAAGCTGCTCCTCCAGGTTCCATTTTCAGCGGATTTTCGGAATTCTTTGCGGCTACACCCTAGGGGAGTATATCCGCAACCGGCGGTTGACCTTGGCGGGAGCGGAGTTGGCGACGACCCGTGCGAAAGTCATCGACGTGGCCTATAAATATGGCTATGAAAATCCGGAGAGTTTCTCCAAGGCATTTCAGAAATTCCATGGCATTTCGCCGTCTCAGGCGCGCAGCGGCGGCGCAGTGCTGAAATCCTTTTCGCCTCTGTCCATTAAAGTATCTTTGGAAGGTGGATGCGTTATGAATTACAAACTGGAAGAAAAGCCTGCCCTGACCCTTGTGGGCGTTCGGCGTCATTTTACCGGGACCCCCAACGACAAGCAGGACCAGGATCACAACTTCGCCTGCGAGACACGGCTGGAACAGGCGGTGCTGAAGGGCCTGTCCTACGAGTACGAGGATATTTATGGCGTGCTGACGAATTTCGACGGGGAGGGGTATGACTATGCCCTGGCCTACCGATTCCCGGACTGGGCGCTGGAGGATCTGAAAGAACTGCCGCCGGAGTTTGCTGCACGGTTTGAGACCATTTCCATCCCGGCAGGGCTGTATCTGGTGTGCGAGACGGAACGGGACGCTTACCCCGGCAGGTTCGTGGAGCAGCTGCGGCGGGATGCGGTGAGCCGCTGGATGCCGACCTCCGGCTATGACCTGCGGGATGCTCCGGAAATTCAGGTCACGCACTGGTATTGGGAGGAAGGAAACGAGAAGTTGAACAATGCCCGATATTGTGAACTGTGGCTGCCCATTGTCAAGCGGAGCCAGAACAGCACAACAGGAAAACAGGCGTAAGAGAAAAGAACATCCCGGCTCTGTTTGCGGCGGAGCCGGGATACGTTTATTTCAGAATCGATTTCAAATCCAATTCCGGGAAGGGGATGGGCTTGCCGGGATTCGGAACATGGCTGGAGAGCATTTTTTCCATGCAGACCATATCGTACCACCGGCCGAATTTGCAGCCGCAGTTGTGGAAAGAGCCCACCAGGGCATAGCCCAGGGCGGCATGAAATTCAACGCTGTCCCGGGTCACATAGGGGTCCGGCCCGGTGGGGCAGGTGATCTTCGCATAGAGGTTCGTCAGCCCCTGGGCCTTGGAGATGGCCTCGATGGCTCCGTAAAGCCGCTTGCCCAGACCCAGCCGGTGGGCATCCTGCCGAATGTAAATGGAGGTCTCCGCCGCCCACTGATAGGCGGGCCGGGCCGCAAAGGGTCCCGTGTAGGCGTAGCCTAGAATCTCCCCGTCCCGGACGGCTGCCAGATAGGGAAACCGGGTCAAGGTCGTGCGGATGCGGCGGGCAAATTCCGCCTCCGTGGGCACTTCATATTCAAAGGTAATGGCCGTATTGCGGACGTAGGGGGCATAAATGGCCAGCAGGGCCGGGGCGTCCGCTTCGGTAACGGGCCGCAGGAGAAAATCGCTCACAGGGTGAAATCCTCCCCGTCATATTTCCGGAAATTCACGGGCTTCGGCTTGGAGGGAATGCGCTTGCAGGGGTCGTAGACAAATTTCCGGCAGGGTTTTTCCCCGTCAATGACCCCACGCTTGCTGCACAGATAGCCTCCTTCCGCCAGTTTGGCGGCGCAGGCGCAGTATTGGCAGGAACGTTCAATTTTCTTTCGGAACAGCATAAGGAGGCCTCCTTGTGAAATTTGTTTCCATTATACCGCATTTTTCCAGAAAAATCAAGAAACCGGCGGCCATCCCTGGCAAAAATCCCAGCACCAGCCAGGGGCTGAGCCATCGCTCCTGTGTAGGAAACAGGACAAATTCCAGCAGCAGGCACAAGAGAAAGGAAATGCTGCTTTGCAGCAATTTCCCGGCAAAATAGCTGCCCAGGCCCAGATCGCCCACGACCCCCGCTGTCTGCATGGCCACGCACAGCCCGCCGAAGGCCAGGAACATCCCGCAAAGGAGAAATTTTGTCCCGTCCTTCTGAAAAATGCTGACGGCCAGGCAGCCGTTGGACAATTCCAGAATGCCCGTCAGGGCCACCCCCGCGCTCGTGTTCAGGTCCAGCCAACGCCCCAGAAGGGCAAGTATCGTCCGGAACAGCACCACCCAGCAACACACCCCGGCCATGACTTTTCCGGCTCTGGGGACGACCTCCGCCAGAGAGACACGCTTCCCGGCGGGGAGCCGGACGGCACTGTCTCCGCCGCCGGGGTACAGCTTTCCCACCAGCAGGGCCGAGGTGATATGCACAAGCCACAGGACCCAGACGGCATTTTTATTCTCGAAAATCGGCAGCAGCATCCCAAAGAGAAAGGCCGGGCCTGCGTTGCTGCAAAAGGCCAGCATTCGCCGGGCGGTCCGCCGGTCCAGATGGCCGGAGGAATAAGCCTCCGCCACCGCATGTGCCCCCACGGGATAGCCCCCCAGAAGCCCTGTGAGCAGCAGGGCTTCGCTGCCCCGTGGAATGCGGCAGAACCGGCTCAGGGGCCGCAGGGCATGGAAGGGCTGGCCGGTCAGACTGCCGTTCAGGACCATGGAGCAGACGAAGAAGGGAAACAGGGACGGAATCACCGTCCGCAGACAGAGGGTAATGCCGGAGCGCATCCCCTCCGCAGCGGTCCCGGCATCCAGAATCAGCAGCAGGAGAAAAGCAAGCGCCCCAAGACCTGCCCATTTTCGATTTCCCATTCCCATCACCTCAGGAAGAACCTATGCGCACGCTGGGCAATTCATCCGTAAAGCGTGCATAGGATTTTTCCAAAAGGAGGGTGGGCTATGAAGTGGAAGGATGCGCTCCCGGCGTGGCTGGGCATGGAGGAGACCCCGCCGGGGCTTCCATTGACGGAGATCGCCGGGGACCGGCGGGTGCTGATTGAAAATCATCTGGGCATTACGGAGTACGGCCCGGAGAAAATACAGGTCCGGGTCCGCTTTGGGGCCATCTGCGTTCAGGGCTGCGGCCTGCGGCTGGCATTGATGGCCAAGGACCGGCTGGTGATTTTTGGGGAAATTCGGGCGGTGCAGTTCCTGCGGGGGTGCCGTCCATGAGCGCCCGCCGCCGGTGCCGGGTGACCAGTGCGGACATTCCCGGTTTGCTTCGTGCCCTGTCCGCTTCAAACGTGTTCCTCAGCGACATCAATACGGACGGGCGGCTGACGGTCAGCTTTACCGTTCCCGCCCTTTCGGCGGGCCTTGTACGAAAAACGTGCAAAAAAAGGGGAGAGCAGGTGCGTTTTTCCCGCTATGGGGGCTTTGCATTTGCCCTCTGGGACCTGCGGAAGCGGCCTGTTTTTCTGCTGACGGTATTTCTGCTGCTGGGGCTTACCTGGCTGCTGCCCAGCCGGGTGCTGTTCGTGGAGGTGGAGGGCAATTCCCGCATAGAGAGCCGGGCCATCCTGGAGCGGGCCGGCCAATGCGGCATCGGCTTCTGGGCTTCCCGGTGGGAGGTCCGCAGCGAAAAGACAAAAAACGCACTTCTGGAAGCCCTGCCGGAATTGCAGTGGGCCGGTGTGAATACCCGGGGCTGTGTGGCGGTCATTTCCGTCCGGGAACGGCCGGAGGAAGCCCAGGTCGACCGGCCAGGGACCGTATCCGCCGTGACGGCAGTACGGGACGGGATTGTGGAATCTGTCACCGTCACCAACGGCACGGCCCTGTGCCGCCCCGGTCAGGCGGTCCGGGCAGGGGAAACGCTGATTTCCGGCTACACGGACTGCGGCCGGACCATCCGGGCCGGACGGGCGGAAGGAGAGGTCTATGCCCTGACGGAGCGGATATTGACGGTGCGGGCGGCAGAAAATGTCCTCCATTTAGAGCCGGAGGGAGCCGGGAAGCAAAAAATTTTCCTCCGTATCGGAAAAAATCGCATAAAAATCTATGAAAGCAGTGGAATTTTCCCTACCGGATGTGTTAAAATGATAGAAGAAAAAATCTGGACCCTGCCGGGGGGCTTTTCATTGCCCGCCGCCTGGATCGTGGAGCGGTATATTCCCTGCCGGGAGCGGACGGAGCCGACGGATAGCACCGAACTTTTGCAGAGTTTCGCCCGCAGTTACCTGACGGATACCATGGTAGCCGGGGAGATACGTTCCGCAGAGGAGACCGTTTCCGGGAGCTGCCTGTATGGCGTTTACCGCTGCCGGGAGATGATCGGCAGAGTTACCAATGAGGAGATTATAGAAAGCAATGGGAAAAATCATTGAACGGATCGTAGATGCCCAGCGAATGGAGGATATCATCTCCGTTTTTGGGTCCTTCGATGAGAATATCAAGCGCATCGAGGACGAATTCCATGTGAGCATCGTGAACCGGGGAACGGAACTGAAGGTCTCCGGGGACGAGGAAGCCGCCGACCAGGCGGTGCGGACACTGGAAGGGCTGCTGACCCTGTCCTCCAAGGGGGAGCAGATCGACGAGCAGCGGGTGCGTTATCTCATGAATCTGGTCCGGGAGGGCAACGATGCCCAGGTAGCGAAAATGACCAAGGGGGTCATCTGCATCACCGCCAAGGGCAAGCCCGTGAAGGCCAAGACCGTGGGCCAGCAGGCCTATGTGGAGGCCATCCAGAAGAACACCGTTACCATCGGCGTGGGGCCTGCGGGTACCGGCAAGACCTACCTGGCGGTGGCTGCCGCCGTGGCGGCCTTCCGGGAGCGGACCGTGAACCGCATCATCCTGACTCGTCCCGCAGTGGAAGCCGGAGAGCGGCTGGGCTTCCTGCCGGGGGACCTGCAAAATAAGGTGGACCCCTACCTGCGCCCCCTGTACGACGCCCTCTTTGACATGATGGGACCGGAGAATTTCCAGAAGTATCAGGAGCGGGGAGCCATTGAGGTAGCACCCCTGGCCTATATGCGTGGCCGGACCCTGGACGACAGCTTCATCATTCTCGACGAGGCACAGAATACCACCCGGGAGCAGATGAAGATGTTCCTGACCCGTCTGGGCTTTGGATCCAAAATCGTCATTACCGGCGACACCACCCAGATCGACCTGCCCCCGGATAAGATCTCCGGATTGAAGGATGCAGTGCGGGTTCTGGACGGAGTGAAGGACATTGCCATTTGCCGCCTGACGGCGGTGGACGTGGTGCGCCATGCCCTGGTCCAGGAGATCATCAAAGCCTACGAGCGTCACGAACGCCCGAAAGAACCGGAGAAAAAGCCGGATATAAGGAAGAAACAGAAATGAAAAATGTAATTACCGTTACTTTTGACCATTATTCCCTGTTCCAGCAGCGCTATGCCCGCATCATCCGCCGGTGCATTGAGACGGCACTGAAGGCGGAGCATATCACCGCTCCCTGCGAGATCAACGTGCTTATCACCGACGACGAAGGGATTCAGGGAGTCAACAAGGCTACCCGGAATCTGGATAAGCCTACGGATGTGCTGAGCTTCCCCATGTTTACCCTGACCCCGGGGGAGCCGCCGGAGGATTGGAGTGAGGACGTGGACCCGGAGACGGGGCTGGTGCCGCTGGGGGATATGTGCATCTCTCTGGAACGGGCCATCGCCCAGGCCAAGGAATTCGGCCACAGCACCCGCCGGGAGGTGGGGTATCTGACCATCCACTCGATTTTACATCTTCTGGGCTACGACCATCTGGACGAAGGCCCCATGAAAGCACAGATGCGTGCCAGGGAGGAAGCCATTGCGGCGCTCATCCCCGGAATGCAGCGGAAATAAAGGAGAAAAACTATGACCAAAACGGCTATGATCACCATTGCAGGGCGGCCCAATGTGGGAAAATCCACCCTGACCAACTATCTGGTGGGCGAGAAGATCGCCATCGTTTCCAATAAGCCCCAGACCACCCGGAACCGCATCTGCGGCATCCTGACCCGTGGGGACACCCAGTTCGTCTTTGTGGACACCCCCGGCTACCATAAGCCCCGGACCAAGCTGGGCGACTATATGGTCGGCGTGACCAAGGAGTCCATTGCGGACGTGGACCTGACCATTCTTGTGGTGGAGCCCATCGCCTCCATCGGGCCCCAGGAGCAGGGCCTCATCGAGCAGATCAAGGCCCGGAAATGCCCGGCCATTCTGGCAATCAACAAAATCGACACCGTGGAGAAAGAAAATCTGCTGGCGGTCATTGCGGCCTATTCCCAGGCGGCGGATTTCGACGACATCATCCCCATTTCCGCCAAGACCGGCGACGGGGTGGAGGACCTGCTTGCTGCCTGCGGCAAGTATGCCGTGGAAAGCCCCTTCCTGTTCCCGGAGGATTCCACTACCGACCAGCCGGAGCGGCAGGTCATGGCGGAGATCATCCGGGAGAAGCTCCTCTGGTGCCTGGACCGGGAAATTCCCCACGGTACCGCCGTGGAGATCACCAAGTTCTCCGAGCGGGACAACGGGGTCATCGACATCGATGCGACCATTTACTGCGAAAAGGCCAGTCATAAGGGCATTATCATCGGAAAACACGGGGATATGCTGAAGAAAATTTCTTCCATGGCCCGTATCGACTGCGAGAAGTTCATGGGCACGAAGGTGTTCCTGACAACCTGGGTGAAGGTCAAGGAAAACTGGCGGGACAGCGATTTCCTGGTCCGCAACTTCGGTTACAGCGAATAATTTCCAGTAGTATTCCCGCCCCCTCCGGGAAAAGCTATCCCCGGAGGGGATGGATATGAATGCGCTGCAATGCTGGCAGCTTTTTCTGGCCACCGGTTCGCCGGAGGCCTATCTTCTGTACAACGAAGCCAAAAGAACGGAGAAGGAAACCCATGTATCTGCAAGTGCAGGCGCTGGTGCTCCGGGTGACGGATTACAATGACCGGGACGCCTTGCTGACCCTGCTGACCCGCCGCCACGGAAAGCTCACAGTGAAGGCTCGTGGCCTGCGCCGGAAAAATAGCCCCCTGATCGCTCCCTGCCAGCTTCTGGCGTTCAGCGAATTCACGCTTTTTGAGTATCGGGGGATGTACACCATCAACGAGGCCACCTCCATAGAGCTTTTCCGGGGACTGCAGCGGGATTTGACCAAGCTGTCCCTGGGCAGCTATTTTGCCCAGGCGGCGGAGGTCCTGTCCCAGGAGGATATGCCGAACCCGGAACTGCTGTCCCTGCTTCTGAACAGCCTTCATGTACTCTGCGCCGGGACCGTGCCGGAGGCCCAGGTGAAGGCGGTCTTTGAACTGCGTTCGGCCTGTATTGCGGGCTACTCCCCGGACCTTTCCGGCTGCTGCCAATGCGGCCGGGAGGAAGCGGACCGGTTCGATATTCTGGCCGGGCGGCTGGAATGTGCGGACCACCGAAGCCCCGACTCCGCCGGTATCCGGATGCCCCTGACGGCGAGCATTCTGGCGGCCATGCGCTACATCTGCTTCTGCGACCCCAAGCGGCTTTTTTCCTTTACCTTGGGAGAGGATTCCCTGGCTGCCCTGGGTGGCATCACGGAAAGCTACCTGACCACCCAGCTGGAACGGGGCTTTTCTGCATTGGATTTTTATAAATCGTTACTTATTTAGGAGAAAACCATGTCAGAACTCTATGAAAAATCCCTTGCCAAGCTGGAATTGGACAAGGTTCTGGAAATGCTGGCGGAGTGCGCCGGGTCCGAGGAGGCAAAGACTGCCTGCCGGGGCCTGCAGCCGGTCAGCGATCTGGAGGACGTGAAGGCCCGGCTGGCGGAGACCACTGCCGCTTCGGACCTGTCCACCAAGAAGGGCTATCCGGGCTTCGGAGACGTGAAGGACGTGTCCGCCAGCCTGGAACGGGCAGACCGTGGGGGCTGTTTGCAGCCTAAAGAACTGCTGGAAATCGGCGGTGTACTGCGCTGCGCCCGGACGGTGAAAAGCTATGTGGCGGAGGACGAAAAGCCCACGGTGCTGAATCCTCTCTTTGGGGCGTTGACCCCCAATAAATATCTGGAGGACCGCATTTTCGGGGCCATTCTCTCGGAGGAAGAAATTGCGGACACCGCCAGTCCCGCACTGGCGGACATCCGGCGGCATATGCGCATCCAGTCTGGGAAAATCCGGGACAGCCTGCAAAAGGTCATTTCCTCCCCGGCCTATTCCAAGTTCCTCCGGGAACCCATTATCACCATTCGCCAGGGCCGGTATGTGGTGCCGGTGAAAAGCGAGTGCAAGAATGATGTGCCTGGTCTGGTTCATGACGTTTCCGCCACCGGCTCCACCTATTTTGTGGAGCCTATGTCCGCTGTCAACGCAAACAACGCCCTGCGGGAGTTGGAATTGAAGGAAAAGAAGGAAATTGAGCGGATTCTGGCGGAGCTGTCCGCCGAGGCCGCCGGCCACCGGGACGATATTACTGCCGACTTCCACTATCTGGTAAAGCTGGACGTGATCTTCGCCAAGGCAAAGCTGGCCTTCCGGATGCGGGCCTGGGAACCCATTATGAACGACACCGGCAGAATCGACCTGCGCAAAGCCCGGCATCCGCTCATTGACCCTCAGAAAGTTGTCCCCGTGTCTCTGCGGTTGGGGTCCGATTTTGACACCATGATCATCACCGGCCCCAACACCGGCGGCAAGACCGTGACACTGAAAACCGTGGGCCTGCTGACGCTGATGGCCCAGTGCGGCCTCCATGTGCCTGCCGGGGACGGCAGTGTGCTGTCTACTTTTGACGCCATTCTGGCGGACATTGGCGACGAGCAGTCTATTGCCCAGAGCCTTTCCACCTTCTCCGGCCACATGCGGACCATCGTGGAACTGGTGAACGAGTGCGACGACCGGACGCTGGTACTGTTTGACGAATTGGGCGCTGGTACGGACCCGGCGGAGGGTGCCGCTCTGGCCATGGCCCTCATCGAATTCTGCCGGAAAATGGGCTGCCGGGTCATGGCGACCACCCACTATGCCGAATTAAAGCTCTATGCCATGCGGACCCAGGGAGTCATCAATGCCTCCTGCGAGTTCGATGTGCAGACCCTGCAGCCTACCTATAAGCTGCTCATCGGCATCCCCGGAAAGTCCAACGCCTTTGCCATTTCCCGGCGGCTGGGTCTGCCGGACGAAATTTTGAAGGAAGCCGACGATCTGGTGGGCAAGAGCGATAAAGATTTCGAGGACGTGCTTTCCCAGTTGGAGCAGCAGCGCCAGCAAATGGAGTCCGCCCGTGAGGAAGCGGAACGGCTGCGCCAGCAGACGGCGAAAATCAAGGAGCAGAGCGAGGCATATAACGCCCAGCTGCAAAAGGAGCGGGACAAGGCCCTGGAGCAGGCACGGCGGGAGGCCCAGCAGATCATTGAGGATGCCCGCCGGACCGCCAACGCCGCCTCCGAAGAATTGAAGGCCATGCGCAAGCAGCTGCAGGACACCGGCGACGCCGCCAACCTGAACCAGCGGCAGGCGGAACTGCGGCGGAATCTGAATGAAGCGGAGAGCCGTCTGCGGACCCAGGAGCCCAAGAAGGAGCGGCCCAAGCCCACCCGGGATATTCTGGTGGGGGACACGGTGGAGCTTCTGAAATTGGGGACCCGTGCCAGCGTCATCGCCATCAATAAGGACGGTAGTTTGACCTTGCAGGCGGGCATTCTGAAAATGACTGCCAAAAAAGACGAGGTCTACCTGTTGGAAAACGACAACCCCTATAAAGACAAGGACAAAAAGCCCCGGCCCGCCCATTCCGGTCGGGAAATGCGGGTGGCTCCCGCTGCGGCAGAGGTTGATTTGCGGGGCATGGATTCCATCGAGGCCATCGGTGTTCTGGAGCAGTTCCTGGACCAGGCCATGCGGAGCAATCTGGAAATGGTCCGCATTATCCATGGCAAAGGTACCGGCGTGCTTCGGGCGGCCGTACAGCAGGCTTTGCGGAAGAATAAGTATGTCAAATCCTTCCGCCTGGGCGTCTACGGCGAGGGCGAGGACGGCGTGACCATTGCGGAAATGCGCTGAATGCTGTCCGCCCAAGAAAAATAGTTGACTTTTTTCGCAAATTTGCTATCATATAGATAAGTCTTGTGGGGGAGACCTCCCACGACATAAGGAGTGTTAATTCTATGTACACAAAGGAAGTTCTTGTCGGCTGTGCATCCGGCTTGCACAATAAGCAGGCTACTTATTTTGTTCAGAAGGCAAACGAGTTCGAAAGCAGCATCTGGCTGGAGTCTGACAACCGGAAGATGAACGCCAAGAGCCTGCTGGGCATCATGAGCCTGGGCATCTCCAACGGCGCAAAGGTTACGCTGATTGCCTCCGGTTCCGATGAGGAAGCCGCCGTGGCAGCTCTGGAACAGCTCCTGCAGCGGGATGTTTTTTGATTGACCGACCTGTGACCGCCCCGATGCTTCCGGCATTGGGGCGGTCCTTTTTGGAGGATGCGCCATGACATTTGAGGCGTTGAAGGAAAAAGCACTGAGCTTGCCTTACGCTCCCGGTGTGTATATCATGCGGGACAAGACCGACAAGGTCATTTATGTGGGCAAGGCGAAAAAACTGAAAAACCGGGTGAGCCAGTATTTCCAGGATACCGCCGCCCATACCCCCAAGACCAAGGCCATGGTCAGCAAGATAGACCATTTTGACGTGCTGGTGGCCGGGTCGGAATTTGAAGCGCTGGTGCTGGAATGTTCCCTCATCAAGCGGTATATGCCCAAGTACAACATCCTTTTGAAGGACGACAAGGGCTATCCCTATATCCGCCTGAACATGAAGGACTCCTATCCCACCATGACGCTTGTGAATAAGATCGCCAACGACGGGGCCAGCTACTTCGGCCCTTACGGCAGCCGGGGGGTCAGCAACAGCATCATGGAGGCAATCCGGACTACGTTGAAGCTGCCGGGGTGCCACAAGCAGTTCCCCCGGGACATCGGCAAGGAGCGGCCCTGTCTGAATTACCACATGGACCGGTGCGCCGGATGGTGCCAGACCGGTCTGCCCCAGAAAAGCTATCGGGCCACCATGGAGGAGGCCAAGCAGCTTCTGGCGGGGAATTATAAGGACGTGGCGGCGGAGATTAAGAATCAGATGCTTACCGCTGCGGACAACCTGGAATTTGAACTGGCGGCCACCCTCCGGGACAAGCTGAACGCCGTGGAGGCCCTGGGCCAGCGGCAGCTGGTGACGGCCCTGTCTCTTGCAGATATGGATGCCATCGGCTACGGTCAGACCGAAGCCAAGGCTTGCTTCACGGTGCTGCATTTCTCCGGGGGCAATCTGCTGGATAAGGACTACGAAGTGTTCCCAATTCCGGACGACAAGGAAGCCGCCCTGTCCAGCCTCATCAAGCAATACTATCTCTCCCGTGGCATGGCCCCGAAGATCGTGCTGCTGCCCTGGGAAATGGAGGATGGGGAACTGTTTGCTCAGCTTCTGGAGCAGAATTTCGGCCGGAGGCCCCATCTCCGTGTCCCTCAGCGGGGTGACAACGTGCGGCTGGTGGAAATGGCCATGAACAACGCCTTTCAGGAGGCCCAGCGGGCCACGTCCAGGGAGGAAAAGCTCTCCGGGACATTGGTACTGCTGGGGAAAATGCTGGGCATGGACCCGCCCCGGCGGATGGAGTCCTACGATATTTCCAACATTTCCGGAACGGATATGGTAGCCGGTATGGTGGTCTTTCAGGACGGCAAGCCCCGGAAAAGCGACTACAAGCGCTTCAAGATCGAAGCCCTGGCCAATCAGGACGACTACGCCTCCATGCGGCAGGTGCTGACCCGGCGGTTCGTGCATTACAAGGCCGGGGACAAGGGCTTTGACGAAAAGCCGGATGTGCTGCTCATTGACGGCGGCATCGCCCATGCGGGCATTGCCGAGGAGGTCCTGCGGGAACAGGGATTGTCCATTCCCGTGTTCGGCATGGTGAAGGACGACCGGCACCGGACCCGTGCCCTGGTCACGGCGGCGGGACAGGAGATCGCCATCGACTCCCAGCCCGCGGTGTTCGCCCTTATCGGCACGGTCCAGGAGGAGGTCCACCGCTTCGCCATTTCCTATCACCGGCAGCTGCGCAGCAAGCGCCTGCGCTATTCGGAACTGGACCAGATTCCCGGCGTGGGACCCAAGCGAAAGCAGGAATTGCTGAAAAAATTCAAGTCCCTGTCCGCCATGGGCAAGGCCAGCCGGGAGGAACTGGAACAGGTTCTGCCCAGAGACGCCGCAGAGGCCGTTTACCGGCATTTTCATAAGGAGGAGACAACATGAGAGTGATCGCAGGTTCCGCCAAGGGGACCACCCTGAAAACGCCGGAGGGTATGCGGACCCGGCCTACCACGGACCGGGTAAAGGAAGCCCTGTTCAGCATTCTGCAATTCGACCTGCCCGGGGCTTCCGTGCTGGACCTGTTCGGCGGAACGGGACAGCTGGGCATCGAAGCCCTGAGCCGTGGGGCCAGCCGGGCCGTCTTTGTGGACGAGCAGGAGGCAGCCTGCCGCCTCATCCGGGAGAATCTGAAAAAGACCCATCTGGAGGCCCAGGCTCAGGTCATCCGGGGGGACTACAAGCGCTATCTGCTCTCCTGCCGGGAAAAGTTCCGCATTCTCTTTCTGGACCCGCCTTATGCGGAAGTTTTTCTGGAAGAAGCCATAAAAATCGCAACAGAAATTGACATTTTGCAATCCGGTGGTATAATAGCAACAGAGCGGCCTCTGGGGAAGGACCTTCCCGGAGAATACCCCGGTTTCACCCGCTCCAAAGACTATAAATACGGAAAGACGCTGCTGACGTTCTATACGAAGCAGTAAAGCGGGAACGACTGCATGAAATTTGCAATTTACCCCGGCAGCTTTGACCCGGTCACCAGCGGACACCTGAATGTGATCCGCCGGGCGGCCAACATTTTTGACCGGCTCGTGGTCTGTGTCATGGTCAACGCTGTCAAGCACCCCATGTTCACCCTGGAAGAGCGGGTGGATATGATCCGCCGGGTCACGGAGGACCTTCCCAATGTGGAAGTGGAGTATTCCGATGGGCTTCTGGCGGAGTATGCCCGCAGCAAGGGCAAGTGCGTCATCGTGAAGGGCCTGCGGGCCGGCTCGGATTTTGAAAACGAGTTCCAGATGGCGCTCATCAATCACAAGATCAATCCGGATTTGGACACCATGTTCCTGACGGCGGAGCATCAGTATATGTACCTGAGCTCCAGCATGGTCAAGGAACTGGGTTCCTACGATGTGGACCTGTCGGATTTTCTGCCGGAGGCCATTATCCCGGATTTCAAAGCAAGAATCCAAACTTTGCGTCAAGGAGGACAATAAATTATGAGCGAACAGACCATGGAAGATATTTTGAACGCCCTTTATGACCTGATCCAGGATGCCCGGAACGCACCGCTGAGTGCCGATAAGTGCGTGGTGGAGCGGGACAAGGTCCTGGATATGCTGGACGAGGTCATGAGCAAGCTGCCTGCCGAACTGAAGCAGTCCCGGACCATCGTGGACTCCCGGAACGACCTGATCGCACAGGCTCGCCGGGAAGCGGAAGGCATTCTCCGTTCCGCCCGGGAGGAGGCTGCCCAGCTGGTCACCCAGGAGGAAATTTATAAGCAGACCAAGGCCAAGTGCCAGGAAATGGCCATGCAGACCCAGCTGCGGATGGCCCAGCTGCGCAAGGCCAGCAATGACTATATGGACGACGCCCTGCGCCGCACCGAGGAGGCCATCGAGAATTCTCTCTCCGAGGTCCGGGATACCCGGATGAAGTTCAAGGCCCTGGCCGAGAATCAGGAGAAAAAGACCCCCGTCAACGTGGACGACGATCAGGCGTAAATTTGCAAAGACAGCACAGGGCCCCCTGGGCTGTCTCTTGCTGTCATTTCAAAATAAACGGAGGAATGGACATGGACTACATGGAGCGCTATGCTTTCTGGCGGAACGCAGGTCTGCCGGAGAGCGTGAACCGGGAACTGGATTCCCTGCAGGGCAACGAAGAAGAACTGAAAAGCCGCTTCGGAAGCGAACTGCAATTCGGCACCGCCGGTATGCGGGGCATTATGGGTGCAGGCAGCAACCGGCTGAATTTCTACACCGTCCGCCGGGCGGCCCAGGGCATGGCTGCGTGGCTTTCCGGCACGGACCTGCCGAAGATCGCCGCCATCGGCTACGATTCCCGGCACAATTCCCGGCTGTTTGCCGAGGTCTGCGCCGTGGCATTTGCGGAAAAAGGCATCCATGCCTGGCTTTATGACCGGCTGGCCCCCACGCCCATGCTCTCTTATGCGGTCCGGGAACTGGGCTGCGGCTGTGGCATCGTCATTTCCGCCAGCCATAACGCCGGTGCTTACAACGGCGTGAAGTGCTACGGCCCGGACGGCTGCCAGATGACGGACGAGCCTGCGGCGGTGGTCACGGCGAAAATTGCCGAAATTCCTTATTTTGTCCCGGAGGAGAAGTCCTTCGCCGACTTCCTGGCTGAGGGCAAGATCCGCTACATCCCTCAGGAGATCTGGGAGAAGTATTACAAGACCGTACTGGCCGAGGCGGTGGAGCCTCAGACAATCCGGGAGGCGGGGCTGAACATCGTCTACACCCCCCTCTGCGGCACGGGCAACGAGCCGGTCCGGGAGGTCCTGGGGCGGCTGGGCGTGAACATCACCGTGGTCCCCTGCCAGGAGAAGCCCGACGGGGACTTCAAGACCTGCGAGTATCCCAACCCGGAGACCGATGCGGCCCTGAACGAAAGCTATAAGATCGCAAAGACCGTTCCCTGCGACGTGATTTTGGGGACCGACCCGGATGCGGACCGGGTGGCCATCGCCGTGCCGGACGGCCGGGGCGGCTTCCGGAAGCTGTCCGGCAATGAGCTGGGCTGTATGCTCATGGAGTATATCCTGAAGGCCCGGACGGCCCGTAGGGACCTGCCGGAGGGCGCCGAGGTGGTGCGGAGCATCGTGTCCTCGCCCATGGCGGACCGGGTGGCCAAGCGCTACGGCGTGACCATGAAGCACGTTCTGACCGGCTTCAAGTATATCGGCGGCGAAATTCTGGAATTGGAGCAGCAGGGCAAGGCGGACCGGTTCGTGTTCGGCTTTGAGGAAAGCTGCGGCTACCTGAAGGGTACCTATGCCCGGGATAAGGACGCCGTGGTGGCCTCCATGCTGGTGTGCGAAATGGCCGCTTCCTTCAAGAAGGAGGGCAAGAGCGTCCTGACGGCTCTGGAGGACCTGTACAAGACCTACGGCTATTATCTGGCCAACGTCCAGAGCATCGAGCTGACCGGCGCAGACGCCATGGAGAAGGCTGCTGCCATGATGGCGGCCCTGCGGGAGAAGGAACCGGAAACGATCGGCGGCGTTGCTGTCACGGAGGTCCGGGACTACCGTTCCGGCCTGGCCCGGAACGCCAAGACCGGCGAGACGGAGACCATCCATCTGCCCAAGTCCAACGTGCTGGAATTCCTGCTGGGCGACCGGGGCAGCGTCATTGCCCGTCCCTCCGGCACGGAGCCAAAGGTGAAATTTTATTATACCGCCGTGGGTGCCACGGCAGCGGAGGCGGAGCAGCTGCTCGCCGCCATGAAGGCCCAGATGGCCCAGTAAACAGCAAGCCCTGAAGAACCGGGAGCAAACCGTTTGCTCCCGGTTCTTTTTCTGCGCCCGCCGCATAGGGTGGTAGGGAAGGGGGGAGGCTGTGTGAACGGCAAGAAGATTTTGAGCGTTCTTTTTGGAGCGCTGACAAGCCTTGGGATATTTCTGCTGCTGGCGCTGGTGCTGACCTGGCTGGTGACCAGGGAGATGCTGCCTGTGGGACAAGCGCCAAAGGCGGTCTGGGCTGCGCTGGCTCTGGCGGCCCTGCTGGGCGCTCTGCTGGCGGAAAAACGGGTGGGGCAGATGGCCTTGCTTACAGGTGTGGCTACGGCGCTGGTGTTCTTCTTGGTGCTGCTCAGCGGCACGGCACTGTTCTTCGGCGGCCAATATGCAGGACTCCTGGGCAATGGCCTCAGCGTCCTGGCCGGGGGACTGGCCGCCGGATTGCTGGGAGCCCGGGAGAAAAAGCCCCGAAAACACCGGAGAAAAAATTACGTCTCTCGTTAAGTTGTACAAAAAAGAACAAGGGGTAAATTGCTTTTACCCCTTGCGAGAAAAATGCAGGATGTCCTGCAAAACCCATATCTAGTAGAACGGCGGGTTTCATGTGCCTACATATTCGGACGTTTCCCAAAATCACCCATTTTTCACAGGGGATGGTTCCGACCGTTGACATAATGATGTTGACATAAGCAATTGGCATAATTCACAAAAATGGGATTTTCACCGAATAACACTTGAAAAATCCGGGGTTTTGGAGTATAGTATGAGAGTAATGAAATGACGGCCTATGTTTACCCTGCCGTTATGGGCACTCGGCTTCCTCCTGCCTCCGGAATTTGCGGAAAGGAGCTTGCCTGATTTTTATGAAGCCTCTCGTGTCCTACCCCTGCAAAGTCAGTTCTTTCTCTCCATCCAGCGTTCCCATTCTTCTGGCCTGGTCTGCCGGTTTCCCGGCGGGACTGCTGCTGGCCGACCGATTGGGAAGCGATGGACTTCTCTGGATGCGCCGTGGAGCCGTGGCTCCGGTGTCGATCGTGCTTCTGTCCTTTGCGTTGGTCCTCCCGTTTTTCCTGGCTGCGCTGGCAGCTTTTTTCTCGCTGAAACACTTCTGCGCCACCTTGGCGTTTCTTCGTACCGCATCCTTTGGATGCTGCGCAGTCCTCTGTGTCCGGGCCTTTGAAAACATTGGCTGGCAGGTCCTGGGGCTGCTTATGTTCCCGCAGATCTTATCCCTGCCGCTGCTGTTGTTCTTTTTCCTGCGGCGGGCTATCTGGGGAAGTCGGTTCCTGATGGGGGACCTGGGAATTTCCATCAGTGCGGTACTGTTGGCCGGAATGGCGGAGTGTTGGCTGCTGGCACCGAAGATTTTGGTGCTGGCAGGCGGATAGTTTTTTGAAACGGAAGGTAACGGTTGCCCATGCTGGATCTGATCTCTGCTTACGAGAACTACTTGACGAAGGTCAAGCAGGCGTCAAACAACACCATTACCTCCTATATGCGGGACATCCGGCAGTTCGCCGGTTGGCTCAGCACCACGGAGGAACTGGACACGGTGGACGCCACACAAGAGAATATCAGCCGGTACATGGAGGTGCTGGAAGAGGAAGGCCGTTCGACCGCCACTCAGGCCCGCTGCGTGGCCAGCCTGCGGAATTTCTATTCCTATCTGGTGTCTTCCGGCTTCCTGGAGCAAAGCCCCGTTACGGACGTGAAGGTGGAGCGGAAGGAGCGGAAGCTGCCGCAGATCCTCACAAACCGGGAGATCGAGCTGCTGCTCTCTCAGCCCGTGTGCATCGATGACAAGGGCTTCCGGGACAAGGCCATGCTGGAGGTGCTTTACGCCACCGGTATGCGGGTGTCGGAACTCATCGACCTGAACGTTTCGGACGTGAATCTGGACCAGGGCATCGTGAAATGCACCACCTCCCGCAAGACCCGTTCCATCCCCCTGTATCCCGCCGCCCAGAAGGCCCTGCGGGTCTACATGGACGAGCATCGGGATTTCCTGCTGACGGATTCCGACGAGCCTGCTCTGTTCGTCAACGTCAACGGGACCCGCATCAGCCGCCAGGGCTTCTGGAAAATCCTCAAGCACTATCAGGAGACGGCACATATTGACAAAGACATCACCCCCCACACCCTCCGGCACAGCTTCGCCGTGCATCTTCTGGAGAACGGTGCGGACATCGGCTCCGTGCAGGAGCTGATGGGTCACTGCGATATTTCCTCCACGCAGCTTTACACCCATATGCTGAATCAGAAGATCAAGCAGGTGTACGAGAAGTGCCACCCGAAAGCATAAAGAACGAGCCTCCCGAAATTTCCGGGAGGCTCGTATTTTTTATTCCGGCACGTCGGCAAAAAGTACCCGATGGCCCTGACTTTCCAGCAAGGCCGTCAGGTCCTCACAGCGGAGATACAGGGTGGCTGTGTTCTCGTTGGGGTGAATGCCCAGCAGCTTGTGCGCCAATTCCCGGTCCAGGTAGAGGGGAACGCTGCCCGCTGGGTCATTCAGCACTCCCAGGGGCGTTACGGAACCGGGGTGCAGCCCCAGCAGGGCTTCCAGGTCTTCGGCAGAGCCAAAGGACAGCTTCCGCAGGCCGTTGGCCTTCTGAAAGGCCTTCAGGTTCACCCGCTTTTCTCCCGGGACGGTCAGCAGAAGAAAATTCCGTTTGTCGTCCCGGAGAAAGAGATTCTTGGCCTCTGCCTCCGGGTGAGGCAGGGAAAGGGCCGCCAGGTCCTCCATGGTGTACACGGCCGGGTGGCCCACCAATTCATAACCGATGCCGCTGCACGCCAATAGCGCACAGATCTCGTTTTTGTTCATGGGATTCTTCCTTACAGAAGGGCCTCCCGAAAACGGGAGGCCCTAATTTTTTATGCGCCGGTCATGGCGGCCAGAACATCTTCTTCCATTTGCTGGATGCCCTTCTTCATGGCCAGACCATCTTCAATGTCCACGTCGGTGAAACTGCCGTCGTGGGTGCAGATGATGCGGTTGGTCTTGCCGGCGGCCAGCAGTTCCACAGCCAGATAGCCCATCTTGGTGGCGTTGACCCGGTCTCGTCCGGTGGGGCAGCCGCCCCGCTGGATGTGACCCAGCACCGTGACCCGGGGGTCCAGACCGATGGCGTCCTTGATGCGCTGGGCAATGTCCGCAGCGGAGCCTGCGCCCTCGGCCACTACGATCATATAGTGGGTGAAACCGTTGAACCGGGCCTGACGGATCTTTTCGATCACGTCCCGCTCGAAATCAATGGGTTCCTCCGGGATGAGCACGGCGGTGGCGCCCACGGCCAGGCCCACATACATGGCCAGATAGCCGGCGTTGCGGCCCATGACCTCCACCACGGAGCAGCGCTCGTGGGACTGCATGGTGTCCCGCAGCTTATCGATGCACTCGATGGCGGTGTTGGCAGCGGTGTCGAAGCCGATGCAGTAGTTGGTGCAGCCGATGTCATTGTCGATGGTGCCGGGGATGCCCACCACGTTCACGCCGTAGCGGGACAGGGCCTGGGCTCCACGGAAGGTGCCGTCGCCGCCGATGGCCACGATGCCGTCCAGACCCAGGAACTTGCAGGTGGACACGGCCTTCTTCTGGCCTTCCTCCGTCATGAATTCCTGGCTCCGGGCCGTATAGAGAATGGTGCCGCCCCGGTTGATGATATGGGCGATGCTCTTCTCGTCCAGACGGACGATGTCGCCGGTAATGAGGCCGTTCCAGCCCCGGCGGATGCCGTAGCACTCAATGCCATGGTACATGGCGGTACGCACCACACTGCGGACGCAGGCATTCATGCCGGGTGCATCGCCGCCGCTGGTCAGAACACCAATTCGTTTTACACTCATATTCGTTTCCTCCTGTCTGTGGATGGAAAATTCTTACCCTTTCATTGTAGCGGATTTTCTCCCAAAAGTAAAGGGGACAAATGGGCTTTTTTGTGAGATTCAGGCAGCGTGATTGCTGCCGTCAGAATAGTCGATGACAACGCCGGGCTGCACGTTGTAGCAGTACACGTTGAAGCAGACTCCGTCCCCGTTGTCCTCCACGGACCAAGCCTCCATCAGTACACCGCTGGCCAGCAGGTCAGTGCCCTCAAAAATAGGTGTGACCCGGTAGAGTGCATGGTTGCCTGTTTCGTAGATGTAGTCTGCCACCAGATTCTCGAAGGGCAGCATTCCGGTGACGTTCAGATACCGGGTGCCGGTGATGAGATTCTGCTTGTTAGCGTTCTCGGCGGTGAGCTGATAGCCAATCAGGTGGCAGCGGTTGTAGAGATATTTTCCATCTACGAAGTCATATTTGGCGGTCTGCCAGCCGGTGGGCTTCACGGAGCCAATGGAACCCCGCTCCTCCGTGGGCATCAGGTCCAGCCCCACGCAGGCTTCCGCCACGCCGCAGCGGCCCAACTCGTCCAGGGGCGAATAGGATTCGTAGGATGTGGTCGTGTAGTCTGATTCCGTGAAGAATGGCACATTGTCATTGACGGTCACATAGGCGCTGCCGGAGTAGGCGGGAATGTCGCTTAGCAAGATCGTTTCCTGTTTGGGGGACGCCAGAGAATTGTACAGGAACGACAACCCTAAAAATACGATCAGGAACAACAATCCCGGCAGCGTTAGCTGCTGCTTTTTATTACGCTTCGCCATTTGGGACCTCCCTGGGGATCAAGACTTCTTCTGTGATTTTTGGATGGGAGAAGCCGGGAAAATCCGTGCTTTTCAGGCATTTCCACCGGTCCTGCCCACCGGGATACACATAATATTCATCCGCCGGATAGACCCGGTTCCAGTGATAGAGCAGGATTTTTTCGGGCCGCAGGGCAGGGGAGACGGGGCTTTCCCAGAAGCACCAGGCCCCCTCCGGGACCTCCTCCGGGTCGGAGATAACGTGCAGCACCGCATCCGGCCAGTCGGCGAACAGCTTGGCAGAATCCGGGTGGAGCCAGATTTCGCCGCCGGTGCGGCGCAGGATATGCTGCGCAAGCATTTTATCCCGGCTTTGCCGCCGATGATTGAACCGAAGCCCCATACCGTCGTCCACGCAGGAAATTAGAATCATGTCCATTCCTCCTGAAAGCAGAAAATATCCGGCAGGTCCGGGTACAGGGTGACTGCATGGCGATAAAGCCCCCTGGCGTGGATGCGGTCATGCCACAAAAAGCGCCGCAGGACCTTGGCCAGGGACCAGAATTCCCCGTAGCTGCCCTCCAGGACCGGGTTTTCCAGAAAATCCGGCTGTTTTTCCAGTTCCGCAAAGCCTCGCCGACGGCAGTCCAGAATATCCCCTTCATGGTCCGACGGCACGTTGATCTCAGAGAAGTAATAGTCGTTGACGTTCTTGGTGTGGAGATAAATGTCTTTTGCGGTCCTGGGGATCTGCCCATAGAAGGTCCTGCGGGCAGGGAAGAGGGGCTGATTTTTGTCAGGAATGGACTCGTAGAGCCGCAGAAAATCCTCTGCGGATTTCAGGGCTAAGGCTTTCCAATACGCATATTGTCCCCTGGACAGCGGCAGCCGTTCAGAGTCAAACAGCACGTCGGAATCGGCGTCCTGGACGGTCAGATCGCAGTCCGCTTCCTGGACCACATGGCCGGTGATCTCCTCCGGCGTCTCCCGGCCCATCCAGCGCAGGTAGCCCCGGACCGCTCCGGGGAGCTTGTCCAGGGCATGATAAAAAGATTCTCCCCGGGTGAATGCGCCGGGGAGATCAATGGCATATAGCAGTGTGTCCGGGCCGTTGTGTTCCCAGACCAGGGAAATGTCCATAGGGGTCCTTCTTTCGCTCAGTGGTAGAATCCATCGATTCGAAGGAAGTCGGCGAATTCAAAGACCTGCCGGCCGGTGATATCGGAGGGAAAACGGAATTCAAATTCGATCTCCGAATCTTCGGAATCGGTGATGTTCTTCTTCATTTCCGGAATCGTCATGCCGGGTTCGTAGAAGATCAGCGTGTCGTCTTCGCCGCTGCGGGCGGTGAAGTCGTAGTGTACGAAGCCGTCGAAGCACTTGGCCAGGGCCGTATCCCGCTCTAGCTTGGCAAGAACGGAGACCTTGTCGAAGTGGACCTCGATGTCGCACAGGCCGATGATGCTGATGACCGGAATGGGATAGGCCTCCCGGATGTACCGGTCGCCGATGGTTTTATGGAATCGGCCGTTGAACCATCCGGACTCCAGGGTCCAGACCCGACGGCGCAGCGCCTGGTAAATGATGGCCTGCTGGTCGTCCAGCTTTGCATAAATTTTCTGTAATTGTTGTAAAAATGCGGGATCAATATTCATTTAACCACCCTCCGTGCAAATTATATCACAAACGGAGACATAATTCTACCCATACTTTCAATCTTTTGGAAAAATTTTTTACAAAAGCTGCCGAAATGTGCGTAAAGATAGGTTAAGGGAATAAATGTTATCTTAAATCTTCCGGCGAAGACCGTGCCCAATAGGCACAGACCGGCACCTATCGGGCACGACAGAAAAGAAAGGTCGCATTATTTGGCGTAGTAATCGTCCAGCCACCATCTTGACTCGTTTTTCTCAAGCATTTCTTCCGGGCGCTCCGTTCCGTCTGGGTAAGTGGCAGTAATGCCGTCCCCTACAGCATTCATGGGCATATCCCCAACGACCTGGATTGTGTATTCGGCTCCGGTCAGCGTATTGTAGTAGTATAGGGTGTTTCGCATGGCAGCGGGGTATCCTTGCTCCATCAAGGCAGCCCGGACCAAGCTGACGAAGGCAGGGTCCGCAGGCGATTTCCGGACCAGATCAAAAGAGAAATCCTGCCCGTCGCCCCAAATCTCACGTGGCGTCCCATAAGAAAGGCTTCCGTCTTTATTCACGGTAAAGGCCTGGTCCGACTTGTCCCATACCTCACGGCAGACTTCCAGACATTCCGCCGTCGGCCGCACGACGATGACTTCCACGTTGCTGACGGCGTATGTATTGATACATTCCGCATGGGGAATACCGGAAACAAGCAAATCGATCTGCCCGGTGGGACCGAAGATGCGGTAAAGCCCGTCGGTATCTTCGTCAATGCTGGCATCAAAGAAAGAACAGTATCCATTCCAACCAAGCGTGATATTATCCCAGTGGCCGTAGGACGTTTCAAAAACAACTTCCGAGGTGCCATTATGCCTGAAAATCAGCTGATTGTTTTTCCAGTACAAAGATGCGGCGTTGGCAGTGCGCCAGTCCGGGTACTCGGTTGCAACTGAGGAGAAATATTCGTCATAGTCCGGGTCGGTGGACTTGACAGGCTCCGTCGTGGGGGCGGTCGTCGGAGCGGTGGTGCTGGGGACGGTTTCTGTGGGTTTGACAGTAGGGGAGGAGGTCCCGACGGTGGTCACCGTAGCCGGGGGAGCGGCATTGGCGCAACCGGCCAAAAGCATGGTCCCGGCCAATACAGCGGCGAAAAGCTCTTTTTTCATGGTTTTACCTCCTATAAGATAATAAACATTTTGAAAACTACTATGTTTTGATGTTTTTATGGGTGTCGGGGTGGGACTTTCCCACCCCGACAGGTGCTTTAATCCTTACAATTCTGGCTCAGGTAGGGTTCGACTTCTTCCCAAGTCAGGGAAATTTCGCCGGTGTAGCCACAAGCGGCACAGGTCCCGGCAGAACCATCTGCGGATTGAGTGCTGAGTGTCTCGTAGTGGGGTTCGAGAATATAGCCGGTGCATCCGCTGGAAATGCACTTGATTTTGTGAGCATTAGGAGTAACGACGGTGGCCGTAGAACGGCTGAAATGATGGGAGTAGGTTTCGCAGACGTTACCGCCATTATAGGAATTTGCAATTTCCTGATAGGTATAGCTGAATTTGCTAATAATGCATTTTCCACCGATGTTGCACTCATATCCCGTGATTCCGGTGACACTTACGTTCTCAATGAACAGAGAATGTTTACCTTCAATGCGGAGATAGATTCCGGAAGAGGGTAGGGTTGTTACGATGCTCTTGAAATCAGCAGCGGAGGTGATTTTTCTGTCATTCGTCTTTTGGTCTCCGGCAATGTCCTGCCAATAGCTGCGGTGAGAGTACTGGTCGTAGGCGTAGACGGCAAATCCCATACACTGGATACCAAATCCATAGAACTTGCAGTTGCAGCCACTGCCAGTGGCGTTGCAGGGATTATGTCCAGGCCAATGGTCGGTACAAGCGCTCCCATTTTTGGTAAAGTATTTACCTGCACCATACTGACCGAGGGAATAAGAGTTGTTGGGATAATTCGTAGTCAGGGCTGTAGTATCGATACCGTAATTTACGGCGCTTTCAAACTCATCGATACTCATTTCTTCGGTTTCGGCGGTCACGCTGTTGAACAGATGGCCCATATCTTCACTGTCTACCCAGAAGAATTCATTTTCGGAGACAGCACGAATGGACTGAACATCCGGATAGTAACCGCAATCGGTCACTTTGTTGTTGGCGCAGTCGATGAACTGAACGTGTTCCTTATCGGCGAAGTACACTCCGGTCGTGGTCATGCGGTCCGAAGCAAAGAGAGCGGAAAAGGTCGGCGCTTCGTCGGGCTGGAAAGCTGCGATGACAGTGGGAGATTTTCCGGAATAGCCAACGTGGATGACTTCCCCGGCTTTGGTAAAGCAATAAACACCGCTATCAACTTCCCAGAAAGAGTAGGTCTTTTTGGGGAGGACCAGGTGGATCGTCTTGGATTCCATATCCTGGGCGTACACATAGCCGTCAACATAGTCGTGAATATCGATACCCATTTCCTCCCAACGCCAAGCGTCGGCTTCGGTATCTCTGGCGATGAACGTCCAGTATTCGGGAGCAGTCTCCGCTGCAGCCGCATAGGGGACGGAGATGGAGAAAATCATACAGATCAGGAGAAGAACAGAAACGATTTTTGGCAAGTTATGGCGCATCATAGGAATACAATCCTTTCTTTATTATAGTTTTTTGTAGGGGTGTGCGTCGTGCTTGTAATCGCTGTGTGTCTCATAAAAATCTGGTTTACCTGTTCATCGGACCCGCCTCTTTCTTTTTAAGCTCAAATTAATTATAGTTGAGGTTTACTAAGTTGTCAAGCACAAATTTATAAATAATAAAAATGGTTTATTTTCTGGAAGAATAAATTGACAAAACCTGGAAAATACGATATACTCTAAGTGAATAGTACAAGAGGTGCTGCTATGGAACAAAAACGGACAGCAAATGCTTCCACTGTGTTGGAAGAAAACCTGAAGAAAGCACTCACGGAGATGCTGGTCCTCCGGTTGCTTTCCGAACGGGAGTATTACATTGGCGAATTAGGAGATACACTCAAAGAACGAAGCGGCGGGGCATTATGTATTGTTTTCCCTTATGCTGCCATTTACCGGATGGAGGAGTACGGCTACATTTACGAAAGTGGCAAACGAATCGGACCGGACGGACGGCGCAGACAATACATTGCCATTACCGACGAGGGAAGAGTGTATGTGGACCGGCTGATCAAAGCCTATGCCGTCGTCTCGAAGGGCGTGCAGGAGGTTTTGGAGAAAGGAGGACTGGAGAATGGCTGATGGCGTGAAGCAGTACCGCAGAGCGCTGAAGCGGAAAGACTATGCCAGTCACTTTGAATATGACCTGTGATAAGGACGGGAATATTTCCTACTCCTGATTCCATAAAAGTGAAAATTTGCGCCCCGGCTGCGGATAACCCCCAGCCGGGGCCTTCTTGTCGGCGGGGCAGGGGCCCTGCCCGTTCAGGGGGGGTGGCGGCGATTGGCAGAAACTCTGAGCGGATAGAATCTCTGAGAGCGCAAGCCAGAATGCCGCATCATCGGCAAAAGCTGCATGACGGAAGAACTGAACGAGTTGCCGATTCTGAGCAGAATCAGTGGGTTGATTATCCATGCGGGGATAACCCCGTAGCAAAAGCGTATCTGCAAACGATGAAGGACCTCTTAACACAGATGGAGCGCATGAGCAGCACCCAGCAGTTTGCGGATTCTCTGGCCGAGCCGCTGAACCTGGCCAAATAAAGACGAACCCCCAGCCGTGGAGCAGTCCACAGCTGGGGGACATTTTATGTGGGAGTTGTTGAAAGCCAAACAGGGGAGAAAAGTTCGGAGTTTCCGGCTTCTTGAAATCGGACCATTCTAGCCCTTGACGAACGCAACAAAATAATTTCTTTGTATGCGCTGAGATTTTCAGAGAAGCCAAGAGGGGAGAAAAAGCATTTCAGTCCAGATTATTGAATTTTTCCAGCAGTTCCGAATAGAGAGAACGGAGCCGGGCAAGCTGTTCGTCCGTGCGGGAGAGACGCTTCCGGAACGTGTCCAAATCCTTCGACATTGTAGCCAGACGGACGAAGTCCTCATAGGGAATCAGCACCGGATAATTGCCAACGCAACAAAGATTTTTCTCAGACACGGGAATCACCTCCAAAAGAATTCCGTTCCAGCCAGGTCAGAAAAGCAAAGCGTGGAATTATCAAACGGCAGCCTACTTTCACATGGGGAATCTGCCCGGAGTTCACCAGCTTGTAAGCCGTGGGCGGACTGATTCGGAGATAGCGGGCAATTTCTCGAACGGTAATCATTTCATTTTCCATAGATCATCAATCCTTTACTTCCCGTAGTCGGGAGAATTTACAATGCGAGGATCGCAGAACTCAGCAAGCCGGTCCTTGACGAAAGAATCGACAGCGGAACATTCCGCTTCCGGCAGCATGAAGAAGGGAGAAGAAGCCATAGGGACGGCAGCCAGTTCCTTCTTGAATTTGGCGAAGGCGTGGCGTTCCACCGAATTTTGATACACCGGCAGGAGGTCAGGGTGGAGAAGCACCGCCTGGACCGGGAAGCTGAGAGACGAGAAGTCGAAATCCAGCTGCACAGGCCGGGTATAGCGAATCGTGGGAAAAGCAGCCAGCAGACCCTTGAAGCGGTTCGGGTCCAGCGTAAATTCAAGACGGGTCAAATCGCCAGGGTATCCCAGTTCCTCCGCTTTGTTGTACAGCTTCACAGCGCCATGAGAGGAGCGTTCGCCGGTGTATTCCGTGACGGCTTTCCCATCGGACGAAATCACCGAGGACCACTTGGAGCCGTCTCTACGCTGCAAGGCGAGAGAATCACGAGGGACACGGAAATCTAACGCCAGGTCAAAGCGCTGCACTGAGACGGGCTGGAAAAGGCCACAGCAGAGGATAGCATAGACACGTTTCCATTTTTCTGCCGGTACTTTGTTCGGGTTCAGGTCGAGGATAGCTTCCGGGGCCAACCTTTTGACAGAGGAATCATAGCAGTATCGGCCTATCAGGACGGTGAAGGAAGTTTCTAAATCCACTTTGTAAGTGACCGTATGCAAGTAATGCCCAATTCGGAAAGAACTCTGAGAAGTGAAAATATCCAGGTGCGCAGAGAGAAACAGAGAATCCGAGGTCAGGCGCTGCATGAGGCGGTCCAGCGTGTCATAGCGTTTTTTCGTATCGAAATCATAAGCAGTTTGAGAATAGACAAATTTCAGCCGAAAGTTGTCTATACTGACGGTTACGTCAGGAAGGACGAGAGGGCGGTCGTAGGGTGCAATGGTAGAAAAACTACCATCCAAACCCCTGTTAGACATAGGGGTTTGAGCGGGAACGGACACGATGGAATCACCTCACATTCAGAGCGGGAAAAAGTTGGATTTTCGGGGAATTTGCTGGACGGAAGTCCGGGGCCGGAGGCGGGACCAGCCCGCACCCGGCCCCGGAGCACCATCGTCCAAACGCTCAGTCATCGGCAGTCTGGCGCCGGGGGCGCAGGTGGACAGAGCGCAACGGCAGACGGAGGAAGTCGGAAGCCCCTACCTGCGAAGGGGACACGCTGCAAGGACCAACCCGGCAGGGCATGGCAGGACCGCCCGGAGGAGCCGGTACGTTCTGACGGGACATTTGCCGCGGGCTCCCAGTGCTTCGCACTCCCTTCCCGGAAGCCTGCACCGCTACCGTGGGCAGCCGGTGGGGCGGGACCCCCAGGTTCACCCGCCCCACCAGCTGCAACACGGCAGGCGTGTCATGCGTCCGGGTCGGTGAGGTCGATAAGCAGAGGAGAGCGGAAAGAAGCCCATACGGAATTCTGACAGTGTAGCAACGTCATGAAAAGTTCGGAAGTCGGGTCAATGTGACAGGAATCCAGAGCCGAAGTCAGCAGGACAGCCAGGTCATACAGGGCCACAGGGTCAGAGGAACCGGCAGACAGCGGAGCCATAAAATCACCTCCCTTGTAAATACGAGTTTTACGGATTTAATTATAACTACGAGATTCTAGGATTTCAATAGTAAATCTTATTTTCTCGGAATTGCACAAAAAGAGAGGCCAAAAAGGCGGGACAGAACGGTCATTTTAGTACGAAATGCTTGAATTTACCCTCTGGAAATGCTATACTATCAAGCAAGGAAATGAGAAGGGGAGGGGACGAGCAGCCATGAAGAAAAGGTACAAGTATGCCAAACTGGAAAGAGCCAGAATGAACGGAGAGTTTGGTGAGTACCTGAAACAGGGAATATCAGATAAGCAGCGGACGGCCATCATCGGAAAGCGGATTGAGTTTCTGAGAGCACAAGCCAGAATGTCACAGCAGGATGTGAGCGAGATAATCGGAATAGCGAAAAGCACATATAGCGGCTATGAACTAGGGCAGCACGAGCCGTCAGCGGAGACGATTTGCAGACTGGCAGAGTTGTTCCTGGTAACGACAGACTTTATCATCGGCAAAGGCTACATGACGGAAGAGCTGGACAACGAAGCCCTGGTGGACTACATGAGCGAAAAGCGGGACCAAGATTTTGAAATGGACGAGCTGCAGACCACGATGGCCCGGATAGAGAACGAAGAATGACAGAACCCCCAGCCGTGGAGCAGTCCACAGCTGGGGGACATTTTATGTGGGAGTTGTTGAAAGCCAAACAGGGGAGAAAAGTTCGGATTTTTCGGCTTCCTGAAATCGGCAGATTCTAGGCTCTGACGAACGCAACAAAATAAAAATTTTGTTGCGTTCGCTGCCTCAAAGGAAACCGCTGGCGTGTTCGCCAGCGAACGCATATGAGCCGAATGGAACACAGCGACCGGCTCAGAGTTTTCGGAACGGTTAAACGTTGCACTGTATCATCTTCAGCGAAACTGCCTACACAGGATTTTCTGAAGATCTGGACTACTACAACAATAATCGCAGAATCAGGGCAAGACTAAAGGGCTTGCCGTCTGCAATTCACAGATAACAAGCCCTTTTGATTGTTTGAATGATTTGTGCTAAGATATTTGTCTAACTTTTTCTTATATGTTCTCAAAGATGTTTTCGGTTATCTGCCGGGTATGGATGACTTTATAGCCGACGCTGGTGAGAATCAGGTTTACAAAGCGGTCACGTTCCTGGCGGTCCTGCCGGTCGTGACTGCTGTCGTCCAATTCGATGATGGCTTTGATATGCATACCCTGGTCGCAGATAACAAAATCAACGTGCTTGGCCTGGATCTTATAGAACAAGGTCTTGTATTTCTTCTGTCCCCGAATCGGCTCGATAATATCCAGCAGGCGGACCTTCGGACAGATCACATAGCCTTTGGCATCGGCAATCGGTTTCAGCAGCTTGTAGTTGTAGAGTTCATTCTTGGTCAGCAGATATCGGGCTCGGTAACTCTCGATGAAGTCGCTATCATTTTCGATGGATGTTAGATAGCTTCTGGTTTCACCTTCATCATATTCGTTATAATCACCAATTATATCTGTGAACTCTTCTGACGGTGCATCAATGTTGTCTGCTAGAACAGGAGAACCAGGCGACTGCCTATCCGCTTTATTATGGTGTCTTGAAAGTAGCTGCTTAACTTTATTCCATATCCATTTGACTAAAATAGCTATTAGAATGATGAGAAGTGCATATATGATATTTTTCCACATTTTATCCTCCGGGTTGTCTCTCAATTATTTTTTATTTTATACCGAAAGGCATATTTTTGTCAATATCTCAGTGAAGCACTCGGCAAAAGAAATATTTCTCTCCCCTTTTATGGCACCAATGTCAGAAGCGCACCGGCGGCCAGAACGGAGGCAATTTGTCCGGAGACGTTGACGGCCACGGCATGCATCAAAAGGAAGTTCTGATTATCCTCCTGCTGGCCCATTTTGTGGACGATGCGAGCGGACATGGGGAACGCCGAAATGCCTGCTGCCCCAATCATGGGGTTGACCTTCTTCCCTTCCGGCAGGAACAAGTTTACCAATTTCGCCACAAGCACGCCTCCGGCGGTGTCCAGCACGAAGCCCGCAAGGCCTAAGCCCAGAATCAGTAGGGTATCCGGTGCAAGAAACAAGTCCGCTTGCATTTTTGTAGCTACGGTCAGGCCCAGAAGCAGGGTGATGAGGTTGGCCAGGACTTTCTGAGCGGTTTCGGAAAGCAGCTCCAGAACTCCACATTCCCGGATGAGATTGCCGAACATCAGGAAGCCGATGAGTGCAACGCTCTTGGGGGCCAGGATACCGGAAATGACGGTAATCAGTATGGGGAACAGGATTTTTGTGGTTTTAGACACGGATTTTGGAGCGTATTTCATGCGAATTTTCCGCTCTTTCTTCGTGGTCATCAGCCGGATCACCGGGGGCTGGAGGATGGGGACCAGGGCCATGTAGGAGTAGGCCGCTACAATGATGGCCCCCAGATATTTGGAGGAATAGTAGTTGGCCACGAAGATGGATGTCGGCCCGTCAGCGGCGGCAATGACCGCAATGGACGCCGCTTCCCGGATGGGAAATCCCAGGGCCGAGGCCAGAATCAGCGTCAGGAAAATGCCCGCCTGGGCGGCGGCCCCGAAAATCAGCAGCTTCGGGTCTGCCAGCAAGGGTCCAAAATCGATCATGGCGCCGATGCCGATGAACAGCAGCAGCGGGAACAATTCGTTTGCGATGCCCGCCTGAAACAGCACGTCCAGAGGGCCTGCTTCCAGACCCTGGGTGATGGCCCCGGAGAAGGGCAGGTTCACCAGAATGGCTCCGAAGCCCATGGGTAGCAGCAAGGCCGGTTCCATGTTTTTGCGGATGGCCAGGTAGATGAGTCCTCCGCCGATGCACCACATCAGCAGCATTTGCCAGGTGATGGCACGAACGTTTTCCAGAATGGTTCCCATAAATGTACCTCCTTAAAAATAAAAAAGCGAGACTTTTACCGTCAAAAAACGATAAAAGTCTCGCAATAAAAGCTATAAGCGGGCCGAAGCCGTACTGACGCCCATAGCACGGGGGTTCCCCCGCTTGCTACTCCCTTTTTGGGTATTCGGTTTTACTGAATGGTGGCGACCTTGATGAGATTCGTGTTGCCGGACATTCCGTTGGTCATGCCGCCGGTAATGACGATATCATCACCGGGCTTCAGATCGCCGACCTTCTTGGCGGCCTCCTGTGCCTGATAGAAAAGCACGTCCGTGGACTCAAACTTCTGGCTCATTACCGGGGTAACACCCCAGGACAGAGCCAGCTTATACCAGACGTCCCGGTTGGTAGCCATGCCGATGATGTCCACCGGCGCCCGGAAACGGGAGATCATCCGCACGGTGGTGCCGGAAATGGAGGTAGCCACGATCATTTTGGCTCCAATGTCGATGGCCATGCCGCAAGTGGCGTGGGAAATGGCGTCCAGACGGTTCTTGATCTTGAACTCGCTGCTGCGGAAACGCTTGGCGTAGCTGATGTGCTTCTCGGTCTCCTCACAGATCTGGGCCATGGTGGACACGGCCTCCACCGGATATTTGCCGGCGGCAGACTCGCCGGAGAGCATTACGGCGCTGGTACCGTCATAAACGGCGTTGGCCACGTCGGAAATTTCCGCACGGGTGGGCCGGGGATTCTGGATCATGGATTCCAGCATTTCCGTGGCGGTAATGACCCGCTTGCCCAGCATCCGGCACTTGCTGATGATGTGCTTCTGGATGGCTGGCAGCTCCGTGAAGGGTACTTCCACACCCAGATCGCCACGGGCCACCATGATGCCGTCGCAGAGGTCGCAAATTTCTTCGATATTATCCACGCCGGACCGGTTCTCGATTTTAGCGATGATGGAGATATTCCCGCCGCCGTTTTCTTCCAGGAAGGCACGCATATCCGCCAGGTCCTGCTTCCGGGACACGAAAGAAGCGGCCACGAAGTCCACATGATTGCGGATGCCGAACAGCAGGTCCTGCTTATCCTGTTCGCTCAGGTAGACCTGATTCAGCGTCTTGTTGGGGAAACTCATGCTCTTCCGGTCGGACAGCACGCCGCCCACCAGGGTCTTGCAGTGGATTTCGCTGCCCTCAATGGATTCTACTTCAAAAATCACCAGGCCGTTATTGACCAGCACCCGGTCCCCCTTGCGAAGGTCCTTGGCAAGGCCCGCATAGTTCACGGCTACCCGGCTCTGATTGCCGATTACGCTGTCGTCGGTGGTGAAGGTGAAGGGGGCCCCGTCGTTCAGGGTAATTTTGCCGTTTTCAAAGGTCTTGATACGGAATTCCGGGCCTTTGGTGTCCAGCATGATGGCGATGGGCAGGTCCAGTTTCTCACGGACCCGGCGGATCATATCCAGTTTGGCCTGCTGCTCCTCATGGGTGCCGTGGGAAAAATTCAGTCGGGCCACATTCAGACCGGCCTTACACATGGCGGTAAACACCTGCTCGTCGCTGCTGGCGGGGCCGATGGTACCGATGATCTTGGTTTTACGCATTGTAAACACTCCTGATAAGACAATCTTGATTCTTTTATAGTATAATCGATTTCCGGCGGTTACACAAGTGTAATGCGAAAAATTTTACGAAAGAATTTCAAGAGCCTATCTTTTGTTGCGTTAGGAGCGGAATTGTGCTATACTACCTTATGCTGAAACGGAGGAAAAGTGCCATGCAGCGTTATTCCGATTGCCCGCAGATTCTGCGGGACTTCCTGGCCTATCACGAGAGCATCAAGGGCCAGTCTCCCCTGACCATTTCCGAATACCACCTGGACTTGAGAATGTTCCTTCGGTTCATGAAACTCATGCGCAGCGATATGCCTGTCAATACGCCTCTGGAGGCCATCGACATCCGGGATATTGACCTGAACTTCATCCGGGGCATCGAGACCTCCGATATTTTTGATTTTCTTTCCTACCTGGCCACGGACCGGGTCTATGAGTCTGGCTCCCCTGCCCCGGACCACGGCATTTCCGCCAAAAGCCGGGCCAGAAAGCTGTCTGCCATCAAGTCCTTCTATAAATATCTGACCGTGCGGACGAAGCTATTGGAGGAAAACCCGGTGGCGGACCTGGAATACCCCAAAATTCGCCGGAGTTTGCCCAAATACCTGACCATGGAGCAATCTGCCGCCCTGCTCCAGTCTGTTTCCGGGCAGAATCAGGTCCGGGATTACGCCATTCTAATGCTGTTCCTGAACTGCGGCATCCGGCGCAGCGAGTTGGTGGGCCTGAACCGGACGGACGTGTACGAGGACCGCATCCGGGTGGTGGGCAAAGGCAATAAAGAACGGTTCGTGTACTTCGGGACCCCCTGCCGGAAGGCCCTGGACGATTATCTGGAAGAACGGAACCAGAAGGTCCTCACCGACGACCGGGCGCTGTTCGGCTCCCGGGACGGGAACCGTATCAGTGTTTCAGCGGTCCATCGATTGGTGAAAAAGGCCCTGCTGCAGGCGGGCCTGGATGCAACGGAGTTGTCCGCCCATAAGCTGCGCCACACCGCCGCCACCATGATGCTCTCCGGGGGCGTGGACGTGCGGACGGTCCAGGAGGTGCTGGGCCACGAGAATCTGAATACCACGCAAATTTACACCCATATCGAAAGCACGGAACTGAAAATTGCTGCCCAGGCCAATCCCCTGTCCCATCTGGATTTTTCCAAAAAAGAATAAGAAAACGCCCTCCGATTGCCGAAAAAAGCAGTCGGAGGGCGTGATTTTTTACAGGGCCACTTCAATGGCCTCCCGGATATTGCGGACCCGGTAAACTGTCAGCCCTGCGGGGACGTCCAGCTTTTCGCTGCCGCTTTTGGGCAGGATACAGGTCTTGAAGCCCAGCCGGGCAATTTCCGAGAGCCGCTGGTTCATATGGGACACGCTGCGTATTTCGCCGGTAAGGCCCACCTCGCCCATGGCCACCAGCTCGTCGGCAATGGGCCGGTCCCGGTAGGAGGAGGCCACCGCCAGGATCACAGGCAGGTCCGCTCCCGGCTCGTCCAGCCGCAGGCCGCCGATGACGTTGATGTAAGCGTCGAAAAGGCTCAGCTTCATGCCGCCCCGCTTTTCCGCCACCGCCAGCAGAAGCGCCGCCCGGTTAAAGTCGAAGCCATCCGCCGTCCGCCGGGGGACGTTAAAGGACGTTTTGGCCACCAATGCCTGGACCTCCGCCAGTACCGGCCGGGTACCCTCCATGACGCAGGCCACGCAGGTGCCGCTTTCCCCACTGGGGCGGCCGTCCAGCAGCATCTGGGAGGGGTTCGGCACCTCGATAAGGCCATGGTCTCCCATTTCAAAGACGCCGATTTCATTGGTGGAGCCAAAGCGGTTCTTGGCGGCCCGCAGGAGCCGATAAGAGCTGTTGGGGTCCCCTTCAAAATACAGCACGCAGTCCACCATGTGTTCCAGGACCTTGGGGCCTGCGATATTGCCGTCCTTGTTGATGTGGCCCACCACGAATACCGTGATGCCCTGGGCCTTGGCCAGATTCATCAGGATCATGGTACATTCCTTTACCTGGGAAATACTGCCGGGGAGAGAGTCGTTGGTGTCGGTGTAGAGGGTCTGGATGGAGTCGGCGATTAGTACGTCCGGCTGCAATTCGTTGACTGCTTCCAGAATGTCCGTCATCTGCGTCTCCGAGAGAATGTACAGTCCCTCCGGCTCCACCCCCAGCCGCCGGGCCCGGAGCTTCAGCTGCCGTTCGCTTTCCTCACCGGACACATACAGAACCTTCCGGCCCTGGCACAGGCAGGAGCAGATTTGCAGCAGCAGCGTGGATTTGCCGATGCCGGGCGCACCGCCTACCAGCACCAGACTGCCGCCTACCGCACCGCCGCCCAGGACCCGGTCCAGTTCTCCCATGCCCGTGGAGAAGCGAATTTCCCCTTCCGTGTCCACCTGGGACAGCTTCTGGGGCCGACGGCTGCCGCCCACCGGGGCGGACTTGGCCCGTCCGGGGGCGGCGGGCTTTTCCGTATGTTCTTCCAGGGTGTTCCAGGCACCGCAGGCCGGGCAGCGCCCCTGCCACTTGGGCGTTTCGTTTCCACATTCCGTGCAGTAAAATACCGTTTTCGTTTTCGCCATATCCGATTTCCTTCCCGGCTTTTTTCTACATTATATCAGTGCTTTCCCGCCTGGTCAAGAACTCTGTGACTGTGGCGGCGATGCAGCAGCAGAGCTTTTTCTGATGATCGGCGCTCCGCAGCTTTGCTTCCTCGGCTTCGTTGGAGAGAAAGCCACACTCTACCAGCACGGCGGGACAGTTTGCCTTTTCCAGAAGATAGATGCCCTTGCCGGATTTCACGCTCCGATGGCTGTTGGGGTCCAGGGTCCCGATAAGGGAGGCTTGCAAAGCTCCCGCCAGTTCCTTCCCGGCGGCGTTGCAGAACACCTGGGCCCCGGAATATTGGCTCTGGGGGAAATAGTTCTGATGGATGCTCAGAAGCAGTCCGTTTTCCGTGGCGTTGACCAGCCGGACCCGCTCCTTCAGGTCCGAGACCTTCTTCTCGGAAAGGGTCTTTCCGGTGGTGTAAATGGACACGTCCTCCTGCCGCAGCAGCGTGGGGTTATAGCCCAGCAGCCGGAACAGGTCCCGCAGCCGCAGGCTGATCTCCAGATTGATTTGACTTTCCGGCACCCCCGTGCAGGAGACGGCGCCCCCGTCCTCCCCGCCGTGGCCGGGGTCAATGACCAACTGCACCCGCTCCACGGAGCCGGCGGTGGGAAGGACCCGGCTCCCCCAGAGAATGACCGCCAGCAGCACCCCGGCGCAGCAGGCAAAAATGCGGAGATACCCGGCCAACGTTCGTTTCATGCCATCACCTCGGCATTTCTTTATGCACGGGAGCAAGAAAAAATGCACGCCCCGGCGGCAATCGGCATAGTATGACCCGGAACGACGGTTCCGCCGATTTTCCGAATAGGAGGAATGAATCTTGAACAAGCCAAAACGGCCCTGCGGCACCGGCACCCTGCCGGAGAATGCCCCGCTGGCCAATCCCTATGTGCCTTTTCAGATAGACGACCCGCCCCAGTACCCGGCCAACAAAGCCATCATCCGGGGGACCTTGTTTCCCGGACTGGAATTGCCCTTTCATGGGCTGGTGAACCAGCAGGAGCTGCCCATCAACGGCGCTACAGAATTGCAGACCCTGGCCTTTGCCCTGCAGGAATTGTCCCTGTACCTGGACACCCACCGGGAGGATGCGGAGGCTCTGGAGCGTTACCGCAGCTTCCAGCGGCTCTACCACGACGCCCTGATGCGCTACAACGCCGATCGTCGGCCTCTGACCCACATATTGCCTGCGGAAGGTTCTTACCGCTGGCTGGACGATCCGTGGCCCTGGGAGTATTGCGCCAACGTGCGGGAGGTGAAATAAATGTTTATTTATGAAAAGCAGCTGCAATATCCGGTCCGTATTCAGAACCCCAACCCCCGGCTGGCAGCGGTGATTATCTCCCAGTACGGTGGCCCGGACGGTGAACTGGGTGCCTCCCTGCGGTACCTGTCCCAGCGCTATACCATGCCCTTCGATGAACTCCGGGGCTTGCTGACGGACATCGGCACGGAAGAACTTGGCCACCTGGAGATGGTTGGTGCCATTGTGCATCAGCTGACCCGGAATCTGAAAACCGCCCAGATCGAGAACTCTCCCTTTGCGGCCTACTTTGTGGACCACACCACCGGGGTCTACCCCACGGCGGCCTCGGGCTTCCCCTTCTCGGCAGCCTCCATGGCGGTGAAGGGGGACCCCATGTGCGACCTGGTTGAGGACCTTGCGGCGGATGCTACATAGAATGTGCAACGGAAAATTCCGAAAAAACAGTTGAAATCCGGGAAGTTCTCTGGTATAATAAAATTGAAAAAGAACGTCCGGCGGAAGAAATCGCTTTTTGACCGGACCCACGGAGGGAATCCTATGGATTATGATGTTTTGATTATTGGCGCCGGTCCCGGCGGCATTTTTTCCGCTTACGAGCTGGTGCAGCGCAAGCCGGAATTGAAGGTGGCGGTTTTTGAGGCCGGTCATCCCCTGAACAAGCGCCACTGCCCCATTGACGGCGAGAAGATCAAGTCCTGCATTGGCTGCAAGACCTGCTCCATTATGAGCGGCTTCGGCGGCGCAGGCGCTTTTTCCGACGGCAAGTACAATATTACCAACGACTTTGGCGGCACGCTCTATGAGTATATCGGCAAGAAGCAGGCCTTGGACCTGATGCACTATGTGGACGAGATCAATATGCGCTTCGGCGGCGAGGGCACCAAGCTGTACTCCACCTCCGGCACGTCCTTCAAGAAGCTGTGCATCCAGAACGACCTGCACCTGCTGGATGCCGCCGTCCGCCACCTGGGCACGGACATCAACTATGTGGTGCTGGAAAACCTCTACAATTACCTGAAGGACAAGGTTGACTTCTTCTTTGACACCCCTGTGAAGATGATCTCCAAGGTTGACGACGGCTACGAAGTCCACTGCGCCGAGAAGGTGTACACCTGCACCAACTGCGTCATTTCCGTCGGCCGCAGCGGCAGCAAGTGGATGGAGACCGTGTGCCACGAAATGGACATCCCTACCAAGTCCAACCGGGTGGACATTGGTGTGCGTGTGGAGCTGCCCTATGAGGTGTTCTCCCACATTACCGATGAACTCTACGAGGGCAAGATCGTCTACCGGACCAAGAAGTACGGCGACCTGGTGCGGACCTTCTGCATGAATCCAAAGGGCGCCGTGGTCAACGAGAATACCAACGGCATCATTACCGTCAACGGCCACAGCTACGAGGATCCGGCTCTCCAGACCGGCAACACCAACTTCGCTCTGCTGGTAGCCAAGCATTTCTCCGAGCCCTTCAAGGACTCCAACGGCTACGGCGAGTCCATTGCCCGACTTTCCAATATGCTGGGCGGCGGCGTCATCGTCCAGCGGTTCGGTGATTTGATCTTGGGCCGCCGGTCTACTCCGGACCGGATGATGGGTTCCTTCATGACCCCCACCCTGAACGCCACTCCCGGCGATTTGAGCCTGGTGCTGCCCAAGCGCATCCTGGACGGCATCATCGAGATGATCTATGCGCTGGATAAGGTGGCCCCCGGCACCGCCAACGACGATACCCTGCTCTATGGCGTGGAAGTGAAATTCTACAACATGGAGGTGGCCGTGAACAGCGAACTGGAATCCAAGTATCAGGGCCTGTTCATCATCGGCGACGGCAGCGGCATCACCCATTCTCTGTCCCACGCCTCCGCCAGCGGCGTCCATGTGGCCAGAACCATCGCCAGCCGGTAATTATGCTTCTTAAGGCCCCATGGAGCGTTTCCATGGGGCCTATTCATATTTACATGACGGAAAACATACTCCTTTCCCGGAGGTGTCGCTATGCCGAAAGCTGCCATTTACTGCCGATTGTCCGAGGAGGACCGGGGAAAAGCGGACCCAACGGCGGATTCCGAGAGCATCCGCAATCAGAAGGCCCTGCTGTGCCGGTATGCCCAGGAACGGGATTGGGAAATTTATCAGATATACTCCGACGAGGATTACGCTGGGGCGGACCGCCGCCGTCCGGCCTTCAATCAAATGCTCCGGGATGCGGAGGCCGGGGCCTTTCAAATCGTCCTCTGCAAGACCCAATCCCGGTTCACCCGGGAGGTAGAATTGGTGGAAAAGTATCTCCATGGGCTGTTTCCCCTTTGGGGCATCCGGTTCGTCAGCGTGGTGGACAATGCGGACACCCAGGTCCGGGGCAACAAAAAATCCCGCCAGATCAACGCCTTGGTGAACGAATGGTACTTAGAGGACCTGTCCGACAACATCCGCACGGTCCTGACCGCCAAGCGGAGGCAGGGCCAGCATATCGGGGCCTCCGCCCTGTACGGCTATCGGAAGGACCCGGACCGGAAGGGCGGCCTGCTTCCCGACCCGGAGGCGGCGGAGATCGTCCGGGAGATTTTCCGGCGTTACGCAGACGGCTGGGGCAAGACGGCTATCGTCCGGGACCTGAACCGCCGGGGCGTCCCCTGCCCTTCCGCCTATAAGCGGCTCCATGGTCTGCCCTGCGGCGGAAAAACCGGCGAAATTTGGCGGGAAGCCACGGTTTCCGGAATTTTACGCAATGAAATGTATCGGGGCGTCATGGTCCAGGGACGATACGAAAGCGTGTCCTACAAGACCAAAGCCCTGCGGGCGGTGGCAGAGGAGGACTGGATACGGGTCCCGGGGACCCACGAATCGCTTATTGACGAAGCCCTCTGGCAGCAGGTGGCTAGGCGGCTGGCAGCCCATCCCAGAGCCGATTCCGGCGGAAAAGCGGGTCCCCTGGCGGGAAAGGTCCGCTGCGGGACCTGCGGATGTCTTATGCGGAGCCTCCGGGTCCGGGGACGGCGGTATTACCAGTGTGCCACCCATTATGCCGCCCCGGAGCGCTGTCCGGGGGCCTTTGCACCCCAGAGCAAGCTGGCTCTGGCCCTGGCCGAGACCCGACCGGAACTGAAATTCGAGGAAGCGGCCCAGGCCCTCCGGACCGTCACCGTCACCGGCAAGACCGTGACCGATTGCGTGTTTGACTTGTAGCGGAGCAGAAAGCACGGGTAACGTACGACAACATCCTGCGGCTGTCCGATGACCCGGATGTGAACGATGTGATCAAGTTCCTGCGGGAGCGGGAGATCGTCCACTTCCAGCGCTTCGGGGAGGCTGCCCAGCTGCTCCGGGAAAAGCTGGACCAGCGCAATATCTACGCTACCAACCCGGCCTTCGATCTGTAAGGCTTCTAACGAGAAAAGCACCCGCCTTTTTAGACGGGTGCTTTTTGAATGGAGGTAAAGGGGGAGCCAATGCTTCCATTGCATCCGGCCGCGGCCGGGACGGAAAAGAATACGGGTGTTCCAAGTCCGTTTCTTTTCACGGTTGGACGGCGGATGGGAGGAAGAAATGCTCCAAATACGCCCGCCTCTCCTAAGTCCGGGAGAGGATAGGGAAAAGCGTTTAAGCAGGTCTCCTGACTTGCGTTTCGTTGGCAGGGATCAGCCTTCTCAGTTTCCCAATGGCGGGCTTTCGCCGTTGATCCAAGCCTCCACGCACACAGTGGCGGTACCGTTCCGGATTTGAACCGGATTTCCTATTCTCCGCCTGCGCCCAAGCACGGCGCAGCGGCACTTAAACCCTATTTCAGTTTTCCAACGGTTATAGTATAGCCTCCGGGGGCAGTTTTGTCAAATCTTTTTTCAAAAAACCGGTCAGCGGAGGAAATCTGTCCGTACTCATAGGGAAAAAGCTGTCGTATAATAGAATCATAAAGAAAAATAAACGAAAGGAGTCCCCTATGAAAGAAGTTAAATCCCCCAAGAAGCCGCTCATCTACTACTACGGCATTGCGCTGTTGGTGATTTTGGTATTCAACATGGTCATTACCCCCATGCTGACCCGGTCCCAGATCAACGAGGTAGATTACGGCACCTTTATGAAAATGATCGAGGACAAGCAGATCGGTAAGGTGGAGGTGTCCAGCGACGAGATCGTGTTCACCGACAAGGACAACACGAAAATCTACGCCACCGGCGCTATGAACGACCCGACCCTTACCCAGCGGCTCTATGAAGCCGGTGCGGTCTTTGACCGGAATGTGGACAGTGGCAACGGCCTCTCCCCCATCGTCAGCGTGCTGCTGACCTCCCTGGTGCCTATGCTCATCTTCATTCTGCTGGGCCAGTACCTGAGCCGGAAGCTCATGGAGCAGGCCGGCGGCAAGAATTCCATGGCCTTCGGCATGGGCAAGAGCAACGCCAAGGTCTACGTTCAGTCCACTCAGGGCATCCATTTTAGTGATGTGGCCGGTGAGGACGAGGCCAAGGAAAACCTGGCGGAAATTGTTGATTACCTGCACAATCCCGAAAAGTACACCTCCGTGGGCGCTTCCATGCCCAAGGGCTTGCTGCTGGTAGGCCCTCCGGGCACCGGCAAGACCATGCTGGCCAAAGCCGTGGCCGGTGAAGCGGGGGTCCCCTTCTTCTCCATCTCCGGTTCGGAATTTGTAGAGATGTTCGTGGGCATGGGTGCCAGCAAGGTCCGGGACCTGTTCCAGCAGGCCAAGGAAAAGGCCCCCTGTATCGTGTTCATCGATGAAATTGACGCCATCGGCAAGAAGCGGGACGGCCAGTTCGGCGGCAACGACGAGCGGGAGCAGACCCTGAACCAGCTGCTGACCGAAATGGACGGCTTCGAGGGCAACAACGGCGTCATCATTCTGGCCGCCACCAACCGGCCCGAATCTCTGGACCCGGCCCTGACCCGTCCGGGACGGTTTGACCGCCGTGTACCGGTGGAACTGCCGGACCTGGCAGGCAGGGAGGCCATTCTGAAGGTCCATGCGAGAAAAATCAAGCTGGCGGATCATGTAGATTTCCACACGGTGGCCCGGATGGCCTCCGGCGCTTCCGGTGCAGAGTTGGCGAATATCATCAATGAAGCAGCTCTGCGGGCCGTCCGTTCCGGCCGGACCGTGGTGGAGCAGGCGGACCTGGAGGAGAGCATCGAGGTAGTCATTGCAGGCTACCAGAAGAAAAATGCCGTGCTTTCCGATCAAGAGCGGCAGGTGGTGGCCTACCATGAAATTGGCCACGCCCTGGTCGCCGCCTTGCAGAGCCATTCCGCTCCGGTGCAGAAGATCACCATCATCCCCCGGACCTCCGGGGCCCTGGGCTACACCATGCAGGTGGACACCGGGGACAAGTACCTGCTGACCAAGGAAGAACTGGAAAACAAGATTGCCACCCTGACCGGCGGCCGGGCCGCCGAGGAGGTCGTTTTTGGCGAGATCACCACCGGTGCCTCCAACGATATTGAGCAGGCCACCAAACTGGCCCGGGGCATGATCACCCGCTACGGCATGAGCAAGGATTTTGACATGGTGGCTCTGGAGACCGTGACCAATCAGTATCTGGGCGGGGACGCTTCCCTGGCCTGCTCCGCCGACACCCAGCGGAAAATTGATGAAAAGGTCGTGGAGATCATTCGTACCCAGCACGCCAAGGCCATTGACCTGCTGGAAAAGAACCGGGACAAGCTGGACGAACTGGCCAAGTACCTGTGCGAGAAGGAGACCATCACCGGCGAGGAGTTTATGGCGATTCTGGAAGGAAAGGAAAAACTGCAATGAATAGAAGATTTGGCTGGACCGAACTGGTCCTTGGAATTTTGCTGACGGGCATGGGCATTTACTCCATTGCCCGGCCCGGCACGGCCCTGGTGGGCGTGGTCCTTGTCTACGGCCTCATGGCCCTGGCCACGGGCATTGCGGACGTGGTGTTCTTTGCCCGCATCGAGCGGCACACGGGCTTCGGCCCCACCCTTTCCCTGGTGTCCGGTGTGCTCAGCGTGCTGGTGGGCGTGATGCTGCTGGTCCATCCGGAGGCGGGAGCCTTCGTGGTCAGCGTGCTGTTCCCCATCTGGTTCATTGCCCACTGTGTTTCCCGGCTGACCCACCTGAACATCATTCGTTTCACCGCCGGGAATTTCTATTACTGGTTTACCCTGATTGTGAACGTGATCGGCATTGTTCTGGGAGCCATGATGCTCTTCCGGCCCGCCCTGGCGGCCTACTCCGCCGATTATCTCATCAGCATCTATCTGCTGCTGATGGGCGTGGACAGCCTGGTCATGGCGTTCAGCCGCCGCTGGTAAAAAACACACGGGCCTGCTCCAAAAGCAGACCCGTGTATTTTTTACAGACAGTAGAAGAAAATGGCGAAGAATTGCAGCAGGCTTCCGATGATGACGAACACATGGAACACCGAGTGCATCCAGGGCTTCTTGGAGCCGATGCCGTAAAGTACGGCTCCGATGGTATAGGCAATGCCGCCGGACAGCAGGAACCAGAATCCCGGCAGGGTCAGCACCTCAATGACCTTCGGAATGAAGGCAATGATGCCCCAGCCCATGCCGATGTAGCAGATCATGGAAAACACGTTGTACTTCTTCAAATCGATGGCGGTCAGGGTAATGGCCAGAGCGGCAAGACCCCATTCCACCCCGAACAGCGTCCAGCCCAGAGCCGGATACTTGGGGGCAATGCTCGCCAGAACGATGGGGGTGTAGGTTCCGGCGATGAGCACGTAAATGGTGCAGTGGTCGATGACCTGCATGACCTTTTTCCCTGTGGAGGGCAGCAGGCCATGATAAATGCTGGACATGGTGTAGAGCAGGATCATGGTGGCACCGTAAATGGCCGAGGTGACCACGCCCATGGGGTTATGATGGATGGCCGCCCGGATGACGCACAGGGTCAGCACGGCAATGCCCATGGTTCCGCCGACAATGTGGGTGACCATGTTGGCGATCTCCTCGCCCCGGGTGTAGCGGGGCAGCTTTCGCTCCGCCAGCTTTGTTCGTTTCATAGGGATTCCTCCTGTGGAATAGTTACCCCTATTTTACCATACTTTTTGAAAAAAGAAACCCTTATTTTTCCGAAAAACGCCTTGACAAAGGGCTTCCTTTGCGGTACTATATATACCTGTGACCATGGCTGAGGTTGCGGAAGTCATCAGTATCCCTTCGGAACAAGGCAAATTGCCGGAGGTGGAAAGGGACTTTCCGCCGAAGGCCGCCGTTTTCTTGCCCGGAAAGGCGGTCTGGGTCCGTACAGAAGATGTGCGGAACTGTCATTCGCAATGCGAATGGAGTGCAGACCGTGGGGCCGGAACGTGTTTTCTGCCCTGCGCTGCGGCGCAGGGCTTTTTTGTCGGAATTTTTATAGAAAGAGGAATGTACATCTATGAAGAAAACCCCCTTTGTGACGCTGGAGCAGGCGCAGACCATTGCCGCCCAGATCCCCACCCCCTTCCACCTGTATGACGAGGCGGGCATTCGGAAAAACGCCCGGGAAGTGAAGGAAGCCTTCGCCTGGAACCCCGGATTCAAGGAGTATTTTGCCGTGAAGGCCACCCCTAACCCCTATATCCTGCAAATCCTCCACGAGGAAGGCTGCGGCTGCGACTGCGCCACCTATACAGAGCTGCTGTTGGCCGAGGCCGTGGGCATCACCGGTCACGAGATCATGTTCTCCTCCAACGTGACCCCGGAGCAGGATATGCGCAAGGCTGTGGAACTGGGGGCGTACATCAATCTGGACGACGCCACCCATGTGGACCTGCTGGCCCGTACGGCGGAGAAAATGCCGGAGACCGTGTGCCTGCGCTACAATCCCGGCGGCTCCTTCAGCCTGGGCAATACCATTATGGATATGCCCCGGGACGCCAAGTACGGCATGACCGAGGACCAGATGGCCGGAGCCATCCTGCGGCTTGCCAAAATGGGCGTGCAGCACTTCGGCATCCATGCCTTGCTGGCCTCCAACGCCGTCAGCAACGAGTATTACCCGGAGTTGGCCAGCAACCTGTTCCGCCTGGCGGTGCGGCTCCGCAACGCCACCGGCTGCCACATCGCTTTCGTGAACCTGTCCGGCGGCGTGGGTGTGGACTATCGGCCCGAGCAGCCCAAGTGTGACATCCGCACCATCGGCCAGGGGGTCCACAATAAATATCAGGAAATTCTTGTACCCCAGGGTATGGGCGACATTGCCATTTTCACGGAATTGGGCCGGTTCATGCTGGCGCCCTACGGCCACCTTATTTCCACGGTGCTGCACCAGAAGCACATCTACCGGGAGTACATCGGTCTGGATGCCTGCGCTGCCAACCTGATGCGTCCGGCCATGTACGGCGCTTACCATCACATCACCGTGCTGGGCAAGGAGGACGCTCCTCTGGACCATGTGTATGACGTGGTGGGCGGCCTTTGTGAAAATAACGATAAATTTGCCATCGAGCGGAGCCTGCCGCAGATCGATGTGGGCGATATTGTGGCTATTCACGACACCGGCGCCCACGGATTTTCCATGGGATACAACTATAACGGCAAATTGCGCTCTGCGGAAGTGCTTCTGCACCCGGACGGGACCTTCCAGATGATCCGCCGGGCGGAAACTCCGGCCGATTACTTCGCGACCTTCGATTTTTCACCTTTCCATTTCGCCGAATAATTTGGTAATCCTGCACAAAGATGAGCAGCCCTCCTGGAAGGGCCCGCCGTCTGTTCACAATTTATTTTCATGCTTTTCTTGGGAAAATATGCTATACTGTTAGTGTCCAATGGTGCGCTGTAATAACAGTTCAAAAAGGAGCTTCTATGAATAACATATTGTTCTTTCTCACCCCCAAGGCCATGTGTGCCTATCTGTATGACGACTATACCATCCGGCAGGCGTTGGAAAAAATGGAAGGGGCCGGGTACGCCGCCCTGCCCATCCTGAACCGCCGGGGCGAATACCGGGGCACCCTCACCGAGGGAGACCTGCTCTGGGCTATGAAAAACCTCTGCTACATGGATATGCGCCAGGCGGAAGCCCGGCGGATCATGGAAATTTCCCGGCGGCGGGACAATGTGCCGGTCCGAGTGACCACCTCCATGCAGGACCTGCTGGAACGGGCCTCCACCCAGAATTATGTTCCGGTGGTGGACGATAAGGACGCTTTCATCGGCATCATTCCCCGGCGGGCCATCATCAAATACTGCCAGCAGCAGCTTTTTCCGGAGGATTGAGCGCTTTTTAGGAGGGACGTATCCACGTCCCTCTTTTTTCTGTTGCAATGGACATGGATTTTTGATAGAATATAAGGTGGATAACCCGGGACGGAGGAACAAAAATGGACAAAAAAACCCTGCGGGCGGAAATACGAGCAAAAAAACGTGCCATGACCGCTCAGGAGATCGAGGAAAAAAGCGCCGCTCTGGCGAAAGCCTTTTACGAGACGGCGGAATATAAAAACGCCAAGACCATCTACGGCTACCTTCCCTACAATCAGGAGGTCCGCACTACCCAGATGTTAGCCCATGCCCTGGCGGACGGAAAGCGGGTGGCCGTGCCGAAGGTCTACGGGGACACGATGAAATTTATCCTTCTTTCGGACCTAACGCAGGTGGCCAAGGGCTACGCAGGCATCCCGGAACCCATTGCAGACGGCCCCGTGGCGGCGGACCCGACGGCATTGGTGCTGATGCCGGGACTGGCCTTTGACCCGGAGGGCCACCGGCTAGGCTACGGCGGCGGGTTCTACGATAAATTCCTGGCTGCCGAGCCGGACCACCCCACTCTGGCCCTGTGCTATGATTTTCAGATGCTGCCCCACCTGGACACGGAAAGCTACGATATTCCTGTGGACCGAGTGTTGTGGGCGTAAAAGTGCATCGTACATAAAGGAGAAAAAAGTGATATGATCGTTGTGATTCTGGTGGTCCTGGTGACGTTCGGCCTGTGCTGGCTGTGCGACAAGGGCTTCGCAAAGATTTTTCGGAATCAGGAGCAGCACCATACGGGTCTGGCCGTGCGGCTCAGCAAGCGCTATGCCGTGTTCGGACTGCTTTCCGCCGTGCTGGGACTTTCCGCCGTGTTCGCCGGGGCGGGGAAGAATACCCTCCTGCTGGTGGGCGGCATTGTGCTGATTTTGCTGGGTCTGGGGCTGGTGACTTACTATCTGAGCTTTGGCATTTTCTATGACCAGCGCAGTTTTCTTTACACCACCTTCGGCAAGCGGACAAGGGAATACCGATTTGGGGACATCGTGTCCCAGCAGCTTTACAACAGCTACGGGACCATTTTGATTGAACTGCACATGAAGGACGGCTCCAGTGTCACGGTCCAGTCCACCACCGACGGGGTCTACCCGTTTCTCGATGCGGCCTTCGCCGGATGGCTGGAACAGACCGGGAAAACGGAAGCGGACTGTCCCTTCCATGACCCGGCCAATTCCGTCTGGTTTCCGCCGGTGGAGGTGGAGTGATGCACGTTCCCTCCATGGAGACCCGGGAGTTGACCCTGCTGCCCTTTGAGGAGGCCCTGGCCTCCGCCAATACCCCCAATCCCGAATATGATATTCAAAAGTGGCTCTATGCTCCCAGTTTTTACTCGGAATACCGGTATTTGCTGGGTACCAGAGGCAAAAATCCCCTGATCTGCATTGGCATCAACCCCTCTACCGCCAAGCCGGACGATCTGGACAATACATTAAAGTCCGTGGAGCGCATCGCTCTGGGCAACGGCTTTGACAGCTTCCTCATGTTCAATGTCTACGCCCAGCGGGCCACGGACCCGGACGACATGGAAAAGACCTACAACCCGGCCCTCCACGCCGAGAATCTGAAGGCTTTCCGCTACGCCCTGTCCATTGGCGAGCATCCCGCCGTCTGGGCCGCCTGGGGGACCATCATCGAAAAGCGGGACTACCTGCCCGCCTGCCTGCTGGACGTGCTGAAGGCCGGAGAGGAAGCGGGGGCGGTCTGGTACTGCGCTGGGAAGGTCAGCAAAAAGGGCCATCCCCATCATCCCTTGTACTTACGAAAGGACGAAAAACTCCGTCCCTTCGACATCAAAAGCTATCTGGAAACGTTAGGAGTGTCCTTATGAAACTGCTTATTGCATCCGATATTCACGGAAGCGCCTACTGGTGCGAAAAACTCATGGCCCTGGCGGAAAGCGATCAGCCGGACAAGCTGGTGCTGCTGGGGGATCTGCTGTATCACGGTCCTCGGAACGACCTGCCCAGGGATTATGCCCCCAAGAAGGTCATTCCCATGCTCTCCGCCTGGAAGGAGAAAATCATCGCCGTCCGGGGCAACTGCGAAGCGGAGGTGGACCAGATGGTCCTCCCCTTCCCCTGCTTGGCGGATTTCTCCCAGCTTCTGGTGGACGACAAGTGCCTGTACCTGACCCATGGTCATCATGCCAACCCGGAGAATCTTCCCCCGCTGCCGGAGGGGTCTATTTTCCTGTCCGGCCACACCCATGTGAAAATCGATGAGGTCCACAACGGCATCCGCTGCCTGAATCCCGGCAGCGTGTCCATCCCCAAGGATGGGAGCCACAGCTGTCTAATCTATGAGGATGGCGTGTTCACCTTCCACATCTGGGAGGAATGAGCATGGACAGCCAATGCGACACCTGCTGGTACTACGAGTACGACGAGGAATGGGACGAGGAAGTCTGTCGGATGGACCTGGACGAGGACGAGCGCTACCGCATTCTGACGGACCGGAACGGCCAATGTCCCTATTACCGTCAGGGCGACGATTACACCCTGGCAAGGAGGCAATGATGAAAAAAGTCCTGTTTGCGTTGACGCTGGCGCTGCTGCTTACCGGCTGCGCCGCAAAAGAACCCGATACCACCACCCCGCCGTCCTCGGAGCCACCCGCCACCGGGGTCTACCAGGAAAATTCCTCCCTGGAACAGGCAACAAACGGAGCCGTAGGGGTCTATCACAGCCCGGAAAGCCTGGCGGCGCTGGGCAATTTCGGGGATTCCCTGCTGCTTCTGGGGCAGAAAAATTTCTATACCCTCTCGGCGGACGGTACCCTCAGCGCCCCCATTCCCCTTTCCGGCACGCCGGACGGGATGAATACGGCCATTTCTTCCGAGGGGTGCGTGTATTTTGACCGGGAGAGCAAATCGTTCCTGGTGCTGGACAAAAACCTGGCTCTGGTGAATCAGGTGGCGTTGCCGAAAGATGCCGGGGAATTCTGCATCTCCCCTGCCCTGGACCGGGTGTTCTACACCACCGGGCAGGACCTGCGGGTGCTGGAATTCTCCACCGGCGAAAGCCGCCTTCTTAACAAGCAGGCCCAGAAAATTATTCCGGAAACCGTGCTTTTTGGTGGAGAAATGGTCCAGTGCCGGTTGGAAAACGGGGAAATCCTGTTCCTGTCTGCCGAGACCGGGGAACTTCTGGGCCGGGACGGAACGGAGACGGAGGTCCTGGCGGCCGGGGACTATTTCTATCTGACCCGCACCGATGGCATTGTTCCGGAGCGGCTGTTCGGTACCCTGGGCGGCGTGACGAAACAAATCAACACGGAAATTACCGAGCCGGTCCTGCTGGGGAAATACCTGTACAGCGCCGGGGACGGCGTTCTCTACGACCTGGAGGCCGGGCGGGAAATTGCCGCCATGACCCTGCCGGAGACGGTCCGGCCGAAATCCTGGACCCTCCAGGGGGACGCCGTCTGGTTCTATGACGCTTCCACCGGGGAGATCTGCCGGTGGGACTATGCCCAATCTGCCTCCTCCGGCAAGGATGGGGCGGTGACAGTCCGCTATACCGCCGATGCACCCGATGAAAACGGCCTGGAGACCTGCCGCCGGGAGGCGGCCCGACTGAACAAAGCTTACGGCGTGAACATCGTTTTCTGGGAGGAACTGCCGATTCTCCCGGAAGATGTGGAGTTTGAGAAGGAATATCAGGTCCCGGCCATCCGGCAGGCTTTGTCCGACCTGGGTGCGGCCCTGGCCCGATTCCCGGAGGGCTTTTTGCAGGCCCTGGGGGAGAAAAACGCCGATGGGACCGTGAATATTGCCATTGTCCGCAGCTTCCCCGATGGCAGCGATAGCCTGACGGTCTGGCCGGAGGCCAGCGCCTGGATGCTTCTGGCGGTGGGCGAGGACCTGACCACGGAATTCTACAAAAATCTCAGCTATGTGCTGGACAATTACATCATCGCCCACTCCCTGCTCCTGGACGACTGGAACAGTCTGAACCCGGAGGGCTTCCGCTATTCCCTGTCCCGGACTCCGGTGGACGATGCGGTCACGGAAGGCGATAACGCAGCGTTCCTGAATCCTGCCGCTACCACCTACCCCCGACAGGACAGGGCGGAGTTGTTCGCCTACGCCATGACGGCGGAGGAGGGCGAGAAGCTGGAGGTCCCCGCGCTTCACGCCAAGCTGGAAGCCCTGTGCCGGGCCATCCGGGACGCCTTCGGCTGGCAGGATTTGAATACTACGTTCCCCTGGGAGCGGCCTCTATAAGTAAAAAAAATCATCCGTCGAAGGGAGAGGCTTCATAAGGAAGTCCTCTCCCTTTGGGGATTGCAATCAACTGGGATGATTGGAACGTAGGTAAAAATCAATCCTATTGGAGGATTACAAAATGGGGAAGTACATCAACAATGAGCAGAACGGACTTTGGTATGAGTTGCAAGGGGATTTCAGAAGTCATAAAGTTCCGTGAGTAATGGAAGAAGGCAATGATTTGAAAAAAAGAGAAGTGTAATATTCTGAAAACTACTTGAGGTTTTGGGGAAAATCTGCTAAAATACTTTTGTATATCTATGGGGTAGGGGAATTCATATCCTTTTGCCTTAGAAATTATGGAAGGAGGACTTGACTATGGCAAACGGAAATGCGAC
>ERZ841120.43-NODE-43-length-136286-cov-151.664973_pt1 | contig 136286 bp, 108 predicted proteins | sample MGYA00519572_ERZ841120 | MGnify/ENA primary metagenome ERZ841120 (study PRJEB31850, sample SAMEA3708890) | human gut metagenome | biome: human gut; feature: human-associated habitat; material: faeces | place: China | collected 2014 ...
CCTACGAGTCGCAGTCGGTCGTGTTCACCACCAACCTCGAGTTCTCGAGGTGGGGCGCGGTGTTCGGCGACGACCAGATGGCCGCGGCGGTCATCGACAGGGTCGTCCACCACGGCAGGCTCCTGCGCTTCAGGGGCGAGTCCTACCGCGTGAGGCACGCCCTCATGCAGGGAGGTGCTCAGAAAGGCTGAGCAGAACCGCTGCGGATGCTGCTCAAAAAGCAATGCGATTTCTGCTCAAAGCTGGTTGACAAAACACACCAGCCTCCTGCGCGGCTCCGAGTTGACCTCGCCCGTCACGAGGGCGCAGTCCGCGCGGGTGAGCCCGTCGAAGGAGCACCCGTCCTTCGGCAGGACCTTCCGCAGCTCCGAGTGATTCTGCTCGCACCCCCCTATGGTCCGGGTGGTGCCGGGAGGCAGAAGTACACCGACGCCCCCAGGGCTTCCTGCAGCTCGTACGCCGCCGCGAACTCCGAGCCCCTGTCCAGGGTCACGGTCCTGGCGACCTCCCCGGACAGCGCCCGCTCCACCGCCGCGCTCACGTCCGCGCTCGAGCCGGACGCCGCCCTGCCGCCGACGAGGTAGCCGCTCGCCCGGTCGACCTGCGTGACCAGGCGCGTCGACGCGGCCCACCCGTTCCTCGCGATCTCCCTCGAGACGGTGGACTTGTCCCGCCCGATCTCCCGCGCGATGCGGCTCACGCCCTCGTGGTCCCCCCAGCGGACCATGGTGTCCTCGCGCTCCTCGATGCCAGGATGGCTGTAGCGGCCCATGCCGGTCCCCCCAATGGACGTCGTCGCAAGCGCCACTGTAGGCCCCATGGGCCGCTGCCTCGTGTTTTGCCGTCGCGCTAGCAGTGAAGATTCGCCCGTTCTCCCTCTAAACAAATTCCGAGCCGTTTTCACCAGGCAGTTCGTGTGTATTTAAATCGGTATCATTGCCACGGCTACTAAGAGATCGCCAGATTACGAACAAGAAGGTGTTGTAGACAATCTGCAATAACTGAGGATCGAACAGAGAATGCAACGCAATCGCAAGCAAAACGACCGCCATCCAACTGTCGTTATTTCTAAAGCACCGTTGAGCTGTAAAAATCAGTGCCATCCAGCAAGCGATTGCAACCAAGGCCCCATTAATCACTAGCATATGAACATATGAATTATCTATGAAATTAGCATCACCATCAGGATGTGCAGCGGCATCCGTCAATCCATCTCCACCAGGAACCAGCCCGTTACCAATGAATTCGATGTCTTGTCCAAGGAGTGTCCAACCATACCTATCCACTGAAGCTGAAGTCTGCGCGAGACGATTGCTCAGCACCTTATTAGCTGACAGCCAGACAGCGTTTTGTGGGTTGTACAACAGGGCTGCCAAAAGCGACATCACCGGGAATAGAACTACAGCGATACGCGTAGTGTACTGCAGAAGCCTACCAAAGCAGCGAAATTGTCCAGCGACACTTCTCTTGAGAACGATTGCTGCCAACAACGCAGCCAGCCCAAGAATAAAAGAGTTTCTAGAATCAGTGAACACAAATATGCAGACATCAATGAGTGCAAGAACGGCAATTTCGTAATAGCGAATGTTCTCTCGGCGCAAATAAAGGACGAGCAGAACTATGTTTAGGAAGAGATGACTGAGAAGCGTACTGTAAGTAAAACCTAAATAATACCGTACAGTCCCATCCGATCTACTGTTGTGATAGTTGGGAATAAGGCCGATGAGCGAACTTATGACGATGACAGCACAGCCACATCCCTCAACGATAAGAGTGAATTTAGCAATTTCGCGAAAGTCAATATCGCGAGAGGCAAGAAACACCAGTGCCAAATCAATGCACAAAGCGTCTCTAACTAGAAGTAATTGGATAACACCAACACTAAATAGAATTAAGCTTGGTACACACGACTTCGTTATGGGAGTTTTCTCCCAGAGTACTGAAGTGGCTGAGGACACAGCCAATACGAAGAGGGAACCGAAATGAAACATTGTATTTTGGATTGATCCATCTGGAAACGCCAAGAGTGAGAGGACGGATAACCGAAAGACCAGCAACATCCCATACCCGACAAAGAAGAGCATTTTGCTCAAATGCTTATTGTTTTCGAAGCCAGCCGCAGCATTCATATATGTCCCACCAGCATTTATAAAGTAATATGTATACAATACAGTTAGAGTTCAGCCTGTAGTTTATATATTATAATCCATAATGGTTATTGACTTGTAAGTAGCCATCAATTTGATGGCTACTTACATTTCGGAAGCACAGGTTATTAGCTTTGGAAAACTCTATTTTATCTTAGAGCTTCTGACTAATAAGCGTCTAAGTTATCAGCATTTCGTTCTCCGTGCTCCCCGCAACTCGTAGTGCACATAGCCAATGCGGCAGGTGATACTGATTCACCGCATCCGTCCAGAAAGCATCTGGATCCTGTGCATATTCCAGAGTAAACGGGTGCAACAATTTCAGACTAAAACGGTTTGCAATCATCCCCACTTACCTAAGTCCAGCATTCCTGTTCTTTAGTTAGAGAAATGTAATTCTGAGATATCATTCCAATATAGTCACTTACGTATCCACGGCAATGCTTGGTTTCCAGCGAATTGTAGAGACATGCCCAACTCAATTAAAAAGAACTTCGCGTTTAACTCCGCATATCAGATACTCAACGTCATAGTCCCTCTTATCACGACTCCGTATCTCTCCAGAACAATTGGCGCGAGCGGAAATGGCGTCTTCACATACACCCAGTCAATCGCAAACTACTTCGTTCTGTTCGCCCAGCTAGGAATCACAAACTACGGTGTCCGAGAGATAGCTTCGTGCGGGGATGATCGGAAGAGCCGTTCCGAGACGTTCTGGAACCTGTTCTCAATGAACCTTGTAGTGGGGATCGCCGTTACGGCGGTATACTTTCTATACGCCTTCGCCGTCGGGTCCAACCAGCTCCTCATCTCCCTAATCTGGAGCCTCTGGGTTATTGGCTCGGTTCTCGATGTAACCTGGCTTCTCAATGGCTGCCAGGAATTCAAGGTCCCCATGGTACGAAACTTCTGCACGCGACTTGCAGGGATGCTCTTTATATTTGCCTTCGTCCACTCAGAGGGCGACACATGGGCCTACGTCTTTGCAATCTCCGCTCCATATTTTATTAACGCCTTGCTCGTATGGCCCTTCGTAAAGCGCTACGCCGATCCCGTTCACCCTACTTGGGCGAAGATGCTTATGCATCTCAAGCCCAATTTCATGCTCTTTATCCCAGTGATTGCGACGAGCCTTTACACCCTACTCGATAAAGTGATGCTCGGAGGCATGGCTGGCATGGAGCAGACAGGCATGTATGACTATGCAGAGAAGATCTCAAAGATGCCCCTTGCGATTATTACCGCTCTCGGCGCAGTTGTACTTCCAAAGATGACCGAGGTCATAGCTTCCGGCCGCCAGAGAGAAGCGGTGAACCTTGTCCGTGAGACTATGTGGTTTATGCAGGCATGCGCCATGGCACTTACTTTTGGCATCATTGCCGTGGCACCTGAATTTGTTCCCGTATTCTTTGGAGCCGGATACGAGGAATGCGTTCCGCTGATGGAGGTGCTCTCCCTCATCATTCCTCTCATCTGCGCATCAAACGTTATCGGTGTCCAATACCTTGTCCCCTCCCACCGAGACCGAGGCTTCACCGTCTCTGTGCTAACTGGTGCAGCAGTGAATATTGTGATTAACCTATTTGCAATTCCAGCCGCGGGAGCAATGGGAACAGCCTTTGCAACGGTAGCCGCAGAGGCGTCCGTGTTACTTGTCCAAGCTCAACTCGTGCGAGGGGAGCTCCCGCTACTGGAACACCTTCGGGATGCCTTGCCTTTTACCCTCATTGGGCTTTGCATGCTTGCGCTTATTCGTGCTGTGCACTTTATTCTTGCCCTCGCAGTGCTGTCACCAATTGTCATCCTGGTAATTGAGGTGGTTGTCGGAGGCCTCTCATACCTCGCGATGTCGTTCGTGTATTGCCGAGTAACGAGAAACTCGCAGTTTGCCAGGCTATTCCCCAAGCTCGCAAAGTAGTTTCCACAAGAGGCAATTAATCACTAATGGACTAATCCATTATCAGAGTATCTTTGTCATTTTACGTTTACGTGCCCTAATGTTTTGGGGGAGCCAGCATAATCGCTATTGGCTCCCCCAAACGATAATTGCTAAATAGGGAACTTCGCTACTACTCCCAGTTGTCAATCCCCCGCATGGCCACCGGCCAATAGCCAATATGGCCAAGGGATCTCACCACGCCGAACTTCTTTGACTGACAGGCCTTGGAGTACACGTCTGGATATTTGGACTTGGTGGCAGCGTCAAGCGCTTTGATTTCATTCCAGGTAGCCTTAGACGCAGGCAACAGCAACAGGGTTTTAATCAGCACATTGTAATAGCGAGCCACTCGGTCAACGAGAATCGCGCGGCTATCTTCGGTGAGGTCATTTTGGGTTGCAAGGTAGTCTAGGCACATCCCAACAGAGCGCTTTTGATCATCGATGTGTTTGATTCGGCTTTCCCTCGAGACGCTCTGTCCCTCGCGCCCAACCCTATAGCAGTAGAGAGGTCTGGGGCAGATTTGGAATGTCTGCGAGTAAGCGAGTGAGCGAACTGTGAAAATCTGGTCCGTATACAGGGTGTGTGCAGGCAAGTCAAAGGGATGGCTACGCAGGAGATCAGTTTTCACGGTAATGAACCACATTCCCAAGGATGTCCCAAATGACATCTCGTCACAGCTGTAAGTGTGGCATTCGAACTGATACCAGCTGTTGTTCTCGAGGGTCTTTTCGTCGCTACCCTCCCGACAAACGTATCGGGGGGTCAGATACACGTCAGCATCCCCAGAGTGCAGGCGCTGAACCAGATCGACTAGGCCTTCCCGATCGAACCAGTCATCCCCATCAAGAAGCCTAAAGTACACCCCCCTAGCCTCGGAAACGCTCCGGTTGACTGTCGTCCCATATCCGCCGTTTTCCTTGTCGATTACCCGAAAGGTCTCCGGATACTTCTTCTCAAACTCATGGCCAATGGCAGATGTCGTGTCTGTTGAGCCATCATTCACAATGAGAACTTCTATCTCATCCATGGTTTCTGGTACTACAAGTGACTCAAGAGCCTGCCGGAGATACTGTTCGACATTGTAGGCAGCAATTGAAACTGTAAGAAGTTTCTCTTTCACGTGTTACTCCTTGGCGGTCAACTACCGGTCATTCCAAGATCGAATCATGGACGCATACATGTCCTCGAGGCAATCATGAGGCCGCCAGCCCAGATTGCGAATCTTTGCTGTATCCAAGATGAGATGTGTTGGCTTTGGATACATGGCAGCCTTCTTTTTGTCAATGTCAAATTCGACGGAAGACTTTCCATTTGAGAACTTGCTTGCGACAAGCTCAGCCATCTCTCGAATGCTGCAATACGTCGCTTCGTTTGCAACGTTATATGACTGCCCCTTTTCGCCATGGACAAGGAGCGTGAAAACCGCAGACGGCAGGTCTCGGGTGGAAAGGTAGGGGTTACTCTTCGAGCCATCGGTGAGCAGGACGATGCTCTCCCCCGCTACAGCACGACGAGCAAAATCCGCAAAGACGCGAGTGTCGTCCCGGGACGCTCCGGCTCCAAATGTCTGTGCAAGGCGAGCCGAGCAAGCGTTCACCGAGTACTCGTCCGCATATGCTGCAACCAACGCCTCACTTAGGCGCTTGGATTCCGGATAGCTGTTTCTGACTACCGTTGGGTCAACGAGACCCAGGTTGTCCTCCGATGCCACACCGTCGACCTTTCCGTACACCTCCATGGACGAAATGTACACACAACCTGCAACGCCGACGCGTCTGCAATAGTTCAAAACAGCAGTCGTCCCAGAAACGGTACCACCAATTACCTCGACCGGCTTATATCGCAAATCTTTGCTCGCGGTAAGGGCAGCAGCATGGACAACGTAATCCGCTGAAGGACACTCGTCCAGACTGTCGCCAAGAGACCACTCAAGGTAGGTCGCACCTTCTCCAAAGAGCAATTTCGCCTTGATGATATTTCTTACAGGAAGAACAACAGAAATACGGGCATCAAGAAACTCATTCGCCGTGAGCAGGGTCCTTACTATGGTGCTTCCTACAAGGCCAGTACTACCTGTGACAAGAATCTTCTTACCGGAAAATGACTTTATGAGATCCTCAGAATCGTTTGCTGCGAGGCGGGCAAACTCTTCTAGGTAATGTGTACCCATGATTCACCTAGCATTCCTAATCTGAAAAGCGTGGCTGAATACTCACTTATTCCACATGAGCTCTTGATCTCGGGCTTCCATGAAGCCCTTAAAAGCGTAGTAATCCATTGGCGTCGTGACTTTGATGTTCTCCGCAGGCCCTTCGACGGTATAAATCTTGTAGCCGTAGTAAGACATCATGCTAATTGAGTCGATGAAATCGAACTTGCCTTCGTCGATTGCGCGCAAATGAGCCGCATATAGTTCTTCCAACCTAAAAGCCTGAGGTGCTCTCGCAAGCTCACATTGAGAGCGCGGAAGTATCGTGTGAACAGAACCATCGCGGCCGGTTTGCGCTATAGTCTCGGTGGCAAGAGCGGTTGTGGCTGTTGGCCCTCGATCACGGGCGGAAGCTATGCAGGAAGTAATTGTGTCCTCATCAATGAGCGGCCGAACCCCATCATGTATAAGGACGATTGATTCTTTGTCCCCGGGATGAAGATTTCGAAGAAACTTAATGCCATTAAAGATGGACTCCTGGCCATTTCGACCACCAGGGACCACGTCAATGGGGACAGGATATCTATGCTTGGTAAGCCAGTCCTCCAAAAAGGGAATCCAGCTCTCAAGACAACTAATAACCAAATGAGAGACCTGCGGATGAAGGGCAAAGCGAGAGATTGTGTAGTCGATGATCGGACGGCCACTTAACTCGAGGAACTGCTTTGGACGAGTGCTGCCCGACATTCGCCTTCCAACACCGCCCGCAAAAATCACTGTCTCTGCGGTATCCATTTCGTCGCAGTCCCCTTCCGTAAGCAGAGCGAACCGTTAATACTCAAACAGCTTGCAAATAAGATAAGCCTTCCACCCGCACGGATAACTCGAGTTTCACATGAGGGACTGAAGCTACTGGCATTTTCACTTCATGCGCTTATCACTTATTTTGCTGAATGCGAAAGTACATCCATTCGATGCCAAGGCTATCGCGCAACTAGCAATGAAGAACATGATGCATCACGCATACGGCCCAAAGTCTATCTCATACACCACATGACTTTCCCTGTCATCAGCAGGGGGCACTTCCATATACTCGGGACCATATAGTCCCTTGAGGTAAGTATCAGCAGAATGCGGTAGGGGAACCAACATATCCTCGAAGGTCCCCGAACTCGCCGGGAAGTACTTCTCCTTTGCAAGGAGCTCGCCGAAATAATGCTTTCTTCCAACGGGAATGGTGATGAAGCCGGTGTTCTTGTCACTATACTTTGAGTTCCACTTATCCCAGTCAAGGCAGCACTGCGAGGTCGTTTTTCTCGAAAAGAGATGGCCTATTCCGGACTTGACTCGAATGATGTGAGCGAAATTGTCATCGTCCCCGGCAAGGGCAAGGTATGTATCCTTATGTTCAAAGAACCTGCGGCAGGAGTACCTAAAGCCAAGGGCCTGAGAGACAACACCATGGAAGAAGCGAGCTACAGGAGAACTGGGCGCATTCTCAATAATGAAAATGTCAATATAGACTCCGCACTCCGTCTCGTCGAAGTCATCCCGAGTCTTTAACGTTGTGTTACGCAGGCGAATTCGGCCAAAACCAAGTTCATAGCCTGAATCACCAGGGGCCTGCAGAATGTACTTTGTACTCGGTCGCGAAGCAAAAACCTTGCAGAGCTTATCGAAGCTCTCCCTTGACATGTTTACATCCAAATCATCATCCCAAGGGATAAAACCATGATGTCGAACAGCCCCCAAGCAGCTACCACCGCCTAAGGTATATGTAAGACCTTCTTGCGAACAGAGGGCATCGAAATCTTTGAGCATCATTAGCAGAACACGCTGGAGCCGATGAAGTACATCCCCCTCGACACGTATCAGATCGCTATCGACTTTTACGTGCTTAAAGGCATCGAAAGTCGAGAGAGATACGTTGCGCTTGGCACCCACGGTTAGCCTTTCATTCCAGAAGCTCTTCTCATCCTTCTAACAAAAGAGCTTCTCCGTTAGAACTGGAAATTACATTAGTGATTGATTCTTACCTTGCGATGCGTCTAGCGACAAGACCGCTTAATCGTAGACATTCCACAGCCGTTGCGCACATCCTCTCAACTCGGCGAGCCCGCAAGAATGCTCTAAAAGCTCCTCTCGTACTTCTTGCCAAGGAATTTTGCCGCCAAGAAGGAGGATCCTTTCTTAACCCAGTCCACCGGTTCGGGACTCACCACTGGAAGCTCGGAATACGAGATGCCATTGGTGGTAAGCCATGGATCTAGCATCCGCTCGCTCACGCGTCCAGGCCAACGCGCAGCAAAGGAGTCCATCTGGCTTGTATCAATCCTCTGTCCAAGCTCGTCGAGCAGAGGGAATAGCCATGAGCAATATGCGTCAAACGTGGCTGCCGGCATGACGAACATGTTGAACACGTGCACACGCGTCGACTTCATGAGGCCGTCCCATGCCGGGAGGTACTCCGGGCAGCGCTCGGAGAGAATGTTGCGCATCTTGTCGAGCTGCGAACCATCCAAGGTGTGTGAATAGTGGTCGTAGACCGTCTCAATGTAGTAGTTGCGCTGCTTGGCAAGAACCACATCTTTGCTGCTCAGGAGAGTGAGCAGCTCTGGGCCATCCACGAGCTTCCCGTACGGATCCTTCTGACGCTGCTTTGACTTGTCAGCGCTTCCCAGAAGCCTGCGGTAGTGAACCAGGCCCTTGAATTGGGCATCACAGTTCTTCCAGAGCCAGTAGAGGCCAGTGAGCTCGCTGTAGCTGGCATTGAGGGCAGAGATATTGTCTCCGGTATTATCGCCCTGCATATCAGGCAGTATATCAGGATGGAGCCCTGCTCCCACGTGCAGAGGCAGGTAGATTGGGTCATCCGGCATCTTGTACGGCTTATGTGTGGCGACTGCCACTACTATCGTATCCAAAACCTCTCCCCCATACCATCTTTCGGGGACACAATAACCCCTGGTAAACAAGCTTACGAAGTTGCTACGCTGTTCTTCCTAATGAGACAAACCCATAGATATGACACGCCAAGCGTAACAAGAAATGCTCCAACGATTGTCCACCGATGTTCAACACCCAGATTTCCGAGCAAATATCCAACGGCGATAATCACCAACTGGTGAAAAAGATAAAAGGGCATCTGCAGAGTCGAAAACATCTCAAGTGGCTTTATAGACAACAACTTGCTTAGCGCCCCCCGACTGGATACGAATGAACAAATGAGGAAGATAGCAATGACGGTGCATGCAGGCCTCGACCACCAAACGTCATTCAAGGCAAACAGTGCACCGGTATAGAGGGAGACCGATACCACCTCCATGCAAGAATCGGCCGTAAAGCGTCTCCGTATTGGTGACGCCCCATTGATATCCCCCCCCCGAGCAAGAATTGCAGTTCCAGCAACAAATGCCATTCCGTATTCCAGCATCCTGGATAGAGGAAAAGAGTGATTGCTGATGTTAATGACTCCCTTGTACTGACCCATTTGCAAAAGCGCTCGAATGCAGAACAGAACAACGAAAGGGACGAGGTAAGAACGCAATACAGATGCGTCCGCTGATGTTTCTCGTTGCCTTATCCACCAAGACAGCAGGGGTGTAATGAGATAGCAGAGCATCAAGTCTGCAACAAACCATGAAACTCCATTGAATGAGAATTGTAGGTTTGAAAACCACGTCTGCATCATCAAAAGATTCAGAACTGCTGCAGTGGTATTGTCAGCGATGGTCCACTCCTTCAAGCCAACCCCACCTAGCAGAGCAGCCATGAGGAAGGTGACGAAGTACAGTGGATATAGCTTAGCCAGCTTGCTCTTAACTATAGAGACAGTCTCGTCAAGCGTGTACGAATACTTGCCGTGATGATTCAAGGCTTCCAAGACCCCGGAACAGACAAAAAAGAGCTCACACATCCTCGCTCCGAGATCTGGAGCCTTTAACACTCCCGTATGCCAAACAAACACAAGAATCAAGGCCACTGCCTTGATTCCAGAAACCGAAGTGATGCGGTTGGGTGCACTTGTTCGTAGAGTTCCTGCTCCGGCGGGCACTTATATCCCCACCCCTCGGATAAAATCGGCATTCGAAGCCTCGGGGCTTTGTGATGTGGAAGGGGTTGCGTCTTCCACGCCCAAGACAGGGCGTACCAACGCGCCAGAAAAAACGAGGACGTCTGCGTCCTCGCGCTGTAATGCAGTCTCTTCCACGACCCCCCCCGAGGCAATTCTCGCCGCAGGCTAACCCTGATTTGCTGTAAATAATATCGCAATGTATGTCTATACATGTCAGCGCATCGATGGGCGCACCACACTTCAGATGATTTACAGCATTGGGGCAAAGGCATACCCTGAATATTCGATGGCAGTTGCTAATGAGATCCGGATTCAACCTCTACGTTATCCGCTAGGACTCAGATGCCAGGCGCCTGAAGTCCAAGGCATGGTTTTGCTCAAGTACACATGACTAAAGTGTACTTGAGCAAAACGACGGGACCTCCGGTCGGCTATGAGATAGCCTGCCGGAACGGACCCGGAGGGCATTGCTGCTCGCGCGCAAGACGCTGCCAAAGAAAAAACGGCGCCGGAAGCTCGTGGCTCCCGGCGCCGGTAGGTGCGCTATTTCTCGATGCGCTAGTCCTCGTCTTCTGCGAGGGCCTCGGCAATCTCGTCCGTGACGTTCATGGTGCTGTAGACGTTCTGGACGTCCTCAAGCTCGTCCAGACGGTCGATGAGGCGCTGGACCTTCTTGGCGTCGTTGACCGTGACGTCCGTGGGGGTGGTGGGCACCATCGTGAGCTCGGAGCCCTTGACCTCGATGCCCTGGGCCTCGAGCGCCTTCTGGACGTCCTGCATCTTGTCGTACGCGGTGTAGACAATCCACTCCTCGCCGGCGTCCTCGTAGTCCTCGCCACCGGCCTCGGCGACGGCGAGCATGAACTCGTCCTCGTCCACGGCGTTCTCGCGATCGGGAACCTTCTTCTCGTCGCTGTGGATGACCTTCTCCACGGCGATGGAGCCCTTGCGCTCGAACTGGAACGCGACGGAGCCGGTGGTGCCCAGGTTACCGCCAGCGTGCGTGAAGGCGGAGCGGACGTCCGCGGCGGTGCGGTTCTTGTTGTCGGTCAGGCAGTCAACGTAGACGGCCACGCCCGCGGGACCGTAGCCCTCGTAGGTGATCTCCTCGTAGACGGCTGCGTCCGCGCCGGCGCCAAAGGCCTTGTCGATGGCCGCCTTGATCTTGGCGTTGGGCATGGAGACCATGCGGGCGCGCTGGACGGCAGCGGCGAGGGTGGCGTTGTTGTCCGGGTTGGGGTCGCCACCGATCTTGGCGGCAACGGTGATGTTGCGCGAGAGCTTGGAGAAGAGCGACGAGCGCTTGGCGTCGATGGCCGCCTTCTTGTGCTTGGTGGTAGCCCACTTAGAGTGTCCGGACATTGAGTCTCCTATCCACACGGCGCGCGGGCACGCGTCCGCGCTTCTTGCTTGCTGCGGGCGCGAGAGCGCGTGGCCGGGCGCTCCTTGCGGGGCGGCGGTGGCTGCGAGCGCGGTCGATACCCATCGAACCTATGAAATTTTACTCTCTGCCGACGCTGGCGCAAGGGGAAGCTAGCACGACGTTTGGTGACGCTGGGCCGAAGTCCGGGTTTCTTCACATTTGGGGCCGTCGCGGCGCGGGGCGGGGGTGCGGACGGCAGGGCCGCGGGGGGGGCTGGCGGATACAGATTTGGGGCCCGAACGTATATCGACCTGCGCGGGGTACAGTTTCGGGTCCGAACGAGTATCGAGCGGATACACATTCGCCGCCCAAATGTGTATCGGCGAGCCTCGCGACAAGCCACTCGCTACAAGCCGTACTTGGCGACGGCGTGTCGGATGCGCGCGCCCCACGGCACCCAGATCGCCGCGAGAAAGCCCACCGTTGCCGCTCCGTGCAGGCAGTCCCACGGCAGGCCCGCCGCGTACGCCGCAACGATGGCCGGCCAGGTGATGGGCTCCACGTAGCCAATCACGTACCAGCCGTTGAGAATCGCCCCGTACATGAGCGCCGAGAGAAACCCGTACAAGTACAGCGCGCCGCGCCGCTCGAGGAGGCCGTGCTCCCCCAGCACGCCACCAAGGTAGCCCACGAGCCCCCACGCGTACATCTGCCAGGGCGTCCACACACCCTGGCCAAAGAAGAAGTTCGAGACCAGCGCCGCCAGCGCACCCACCATAAAGCCCTCGCGCCGGCCCAGCGTGGCCCCCGCCACGATAGTTATGGCCGAGACGGGCTTGACGTCGGGGATGGGCGCAAAGAGGATGCGACCGGCGGCCGCAAGCCCTGCGAGCGTGGCGGTAGGCATGACTTGCCTAAGCGCCGGCCGCGACGCCTCGTAGCTGGCAAGGAAGAGCCCTACGCAAAGGACTACCAACAGAAGCGTGAGCCCCGCGGCCGCCTGCACGCCGTTTACGGCACACGCCACGAGCACCGCCGGAACGGCGACAATCGAGGGCACCTCGAGCGCGGCAAAGACGCGCTGTCGCTTGGTGCCTGTGGTGCTCGCTGTCATGATTCTCGCCTTCTGCCGACTGCAGCCCAACATGCAACACTCTATGACACAACGACCGCCCGCTTGCGGGAAACCGTCACCAAGCTGCGCCGAATTGCCTAAGATGGGCATGTGCCGCACCCATCGACCGGAGGAGGCCCCATGCTCTACGTTGGAAACTTTAGCTACAACGATGACAAGGACCAGGCAAACAACTACTGTCTCATGCCGTGCGTGGTTGAGGCGGACTCGGCGGACGAGGCCCTGGAGAAGTTTGCGTCAAAGTTCGCGAGCGTTCGCGCCGAGTCTGACCTGCTTGAGGGCGCAAGCGAGATCTATCTCGACTCCCTTGTGGAGCTGGAGGGCGTTCCGCAGGATCCGGTGATCACCCAGTGGCAGAAGATCGTGCCCGCCATCGACGGCCTGTGCTCAGTGACCAGCGCGCTTCCCGACACGAGCGTGGACGAGCTCGCTGCCAGCGCATACGGCTGGGGTGAGGATGACGGCGACGAGATTGAGCTCGAGGACATGGAGGAGCTTGACGGCCTCTCGGAAGATGACCTCGAGGAGGAGGGCATGGAGGAGCCGTTCCTCACTTTCTAGCCAGCAGCTGACGCCGCACTGACGGCGCGGCTGACGGTGCGCAGCCCACAACTTACGCGTGGTAGAGCCAGGACCCGGCGAGAAACTCGTCGGGTCCTTCCGTGCAGGTGACGGCCCCGTCAAAGAGGAGCGACACCGAGTCTGCCACGGCAGAGACAAACGCAAGGTCGTGTGTGGCGAGAAGAACGCTTCTACCCTCCTGCCGCAACTCTTGCACAAGACGCGCAAGCTTGGTGCGCGCAGCCGCGTCGAGCCCCTTGGTGGGTTCGTCCAAAATGAGCAGATCTGGCTGCGTGAGCAGCAGCTTTGCAAACGCCACGAGCTGCTGCTGGCCACCGGAGAGGTCGAGCGGGTTTCTCGCCGCCACGCCCGCAAGCCCCAAGCGCTCCATCATTGCCGCGACCTGGGCCTCATCGTAGCCTGCACCCTTTGACCAGAGCATGAGCTCCTCATGCACGGTCTGCGCAGAGAGAATCGCGCGCGGGCTCTGCGGCAGGTACGCCTGTGACGCCGCATGGGGACGAGAGAGGCGCCCGTGCTGCGGTGCAAGTGCGCCGCACGCAAGCTGCAAGAGAGTCGTCTTGCCCGAACCGTTGCCGCCCACAATGGCCGTCACCTCGCCCTGGGGCGCCGCGAGGTCCAGCCCGCGCAGGACCCAGTCGGCATCGCGTCCGTAGCGGAACCACGCGTCGCGAAGGGAAAGCGCAGGTTTCTCGCCGCTGACGGCGGGCTTGCTGCCTGCGGGCGCCACGTCTTCTGGCCTAAACGCGCAGGCAGCAACCGCATCGTCGAGCGAGAGCTCGCGCACGCGGCCGTCCTCAACGCGAAAGGCGCAGGTAGCCACGTCGCGCATGGGCTCCGGAGCGTGCGTTGCCACCACAACGGTAACCCCAAGCTCGCGGTTTGCGCGGAAGAGCATGGCCAGGAAGTCCTTCTCGGCAACTGGGTCGAGCATAGAGGTAGGCTCGTCCAGGAGCAGCAGGCGCGGCCGCATGGCGAGCGTTGCGGCAAGGGCGAGCATCTGGCGCTGGCCACCGGAGAGGCTTGCCGTCTGCCGACGAAACCACGGCTCCATGCCAAAGAACATGCACGTCTCGGCCACGCGACGGCGCATCTCGGACACGGGTGTTCCTAGGTTCTCCAGGCCAAAGGCCATCTCGTGCCACACGGTGTCGCAGACAATCTGGCTGTCAGGGCTCTGGAAGACAAGGCCCACGGTCTGGGCGGACTCCACCGGAGAGAACTCGCGCACATCCTTGCCAAAAGCGAGCACGTCACCGACGAGCGTACCAGTAGGTGACACCTCTGGCTTGGCAAGGCGCAGAAGCGTCGACTTACCGGAGCCCGTACTGCCTGTGAGCAGCGCAAACGCACCCTCGGGCACGGCAAGCGAGACGTGCTCCAAGACCGGCGCGGGGTTGGGTTCGGTGTCTGTTGCAGGATAGGAGAAGCTCACGTCCCTAAACTCGAGCGCGCTCATGCGACCCTCCCCCACCGCACGCGTTGTCCCAGGTCAAACACCGTGGGGAGAAGCGCCAGCGCGGCGTACGGCACGTAGCCCCACCAGACAACCAGACGGGGCATGGTGGGATAGAAGCGCCACTGCGAGCAGGCAACGTAGACGAGAAATGCACTGGTTACCGCGAGCAGCCCAATTCCTGCAAGCGCGAGCGCGTCAGACGAGCGAAAGGAATCCGGCAGATAGCAGCTGCGGCGATCCGTGGCTCCCCACCCGCGGGCGCGCATGGCGTCGGAGCGCTCGATGGAGTCCTCCATCGACCAGCTCATGAGCTGGTCCGTCACGCGCACGCCGCGGTCGCGCGAGCCCTGCGGAGCGGCTGCCGTGGTGGCAAGCGTGGCTGCGCGCACGGACTGCGACCTCTGCATGAGCTGCGGCACCAGCTGCGCCGCCATCGAGGTCACCAGCGTCACCGTAGGGAGCGCGCGGGCGCCCAGCTGCAGCAGTCGGTCCTGCGTAAGCACGCAGGCAGCGTCCTCAAACCATAGGACCACGGCTACCAGAAGCGCTCCGGCACAGGCGCCGTAGGCAATGCTCTCCTGGTAGATGGCCATGGGCCCAAGCTGCGCCACCAGCGTGGAGCCAGATGCCGAGAAGAGCGGGTTGGCCACGGCGACAAGGGCCACCATGGGGAGCTGCCAGGGAAGACCCTTGAGCGTGCGTCGCCACCCGCGCGCGGCGAACGAGAATGCGAGTGCGCCCACGAGAGAGATGCCCACGCAGACCGGCTGCATCGCAAAGATGGCGATGAGGATGGTGCCGGCGAAGTAGGCTGCCGGCACAGCCGGGTGGCAGGTGTCGAAGGCTGTATGTGTGTCTCGCATGGTCAGCATGTGACGAGTATGACGCACTTTCCAATCTCTGGCGCTATGCCGACGTGACGTAGACCCACGTCACCGCATCGCCATCAGAGAGCGTGCAGGCGCCGGCAGAGTAGTTGGGGTAGCTGCCGTTGACCGCGTACTTCCAGCCGCTCTCGCCGCCCTGGTCCTTCTCGGCGTACCCGTTGATGGCAGCAACGTAGACGCCCATGGCCGTACTGCGCGCGTTGACGCTGGCACCTGTTGCCACCAGAGCGTCGTATGCCGTGGCGTCTGGGTTAAGCGAGACGGTGTACGAGCTGGACGAGCCCCCGTCGGCGCGGGCGTCGATGGTCACGGTGACGCGAACCTTGGCGTCTTGTACGGCGGAGTCGGAGGAACCGCTTCCGGACTGCGTGCCGGTTGCTGACGAGGAGCTGCTAGAGCCCAAGGAGGAAGCACCCGTGCTGGAAGTGGTACTGGTACCAGACCCGGTAACGCCCACTGTCCCGGAGCCGACATCCTTCTGACGCGTAGCGACGTCCGAGGCGGAGAGGTTCTCGCCTGCTGACGTCACAGTAGCGTCGATGGAGACGGCCGTGCCATCCGGAAGTGTAGGTGCGATGCCCGCAAACTGCGAGACGTCACCGGCGTCCAGCTGGGCATACGCGTTACCGGAGATGCCGTAGCCGGTTGCTGCCGAGAGAAGCGTGGACAGGTCGCCCGCGGTGGGGGCGCCGTCCGTGGGCATGGTCACGGCCATGCGCACGGCACCAGAGCCGTCCTCGCAGATCCAGGTGACGCTGGGGATGCCCACGCCCTGCTCGGAGGCCCAGGTGGCAAGGGCCGCGGAGCGCTGGGCACAGGCAAGCGCCATGTCTGTGGGCGCATCCGCGCTTGCCTCCTCGACCCAGATGCCATCCGCAGAGAGAACCACGTGGACGGCGTCCTTCTCGAGCGAGACGTCCGTGCCGTCAAACTGGAGCGTCTCAAGCGCGGTGTAGACGTCGTCCGTGGTGAGTTTGAGCGTCTGAGATGCCTCCTGCGACACAGCGGCGTCCTGGTCGGCGGGCTGGTCCTCCTCGGCCGTGGTCTGGAATGCAGCAGACCCGGTTGCCCAGGCAAGCGGGTCGCCGCCCCGCGCGTAGACGGACATTGCCCACACGCAGAAGGCAATGAGCGCGGCGCCGAGAACCCCAAGGATCACCCTGGCAGCGTGCCTGCCGTTTGATGGCTGCTGGCTGTCAAGTTGCATGCCATTGTCTGACATCTAGCCGCGCCTCCCCTCGGAAGCGTCCTGGTTGCCGCGTCGGCGGGTGACAAGCAGCAGGACGAGCAGTACCGCACCCACGCAGGTGCCGACGATTGGCCAGATGGAAAGGCCCGCCTGGTTCACGGCAGGCTCGCCGGTGGCCGTGGTCTCACCCGAGGCGGCAGACTCCGGGGATGCGGTTGTGGTTACGGCGGTCACGTCTTCCGACGAGTAGCTTCCGAGAAGCGAGCTGTTCTCTGACGCGAGGGCGCCGGCTGTCACGGAGCCAGTCGACGCATTGCCACCAGAGACGGTTACGTGAGGCTTTGACGGCTTAGCTGCGGATGAGGTCGACGTGGCGTTGCCAAAGGCGCTGCCCGCAGTGTTACCACCTGCGTTACCGCTGGTACCAGCGTTGCCCCTGCCGCCAACAGAGCCAGCGTTGTTCTCGCCGCCCTGGCCCTTTTCGCCCGGCGCAGCCGTGGTTGCGCCCGCGTCCAGCTTGAAGAGGGTGCCGGAGTCGTTGAAGTAGTAGAGGTTGCCGCTTGCGTCGCAAGCAATGGAGCTCATGCAGTACTGCCAGAGGTCGCTTGCGGGCTGGTAGAGCATGGCTGCCTCGGCGTCGCCAAGGCGGTATGCGTACACGCCGCCGGGCTTGCCGTTGCAGGTGAAGTACGCGTAGGTGTTGCCGTCGGCGGCCACGCTCACCAGCGGTGCGCTCTTCACGTCGCCGGTTCCAACCTGACCCTCCACGCTGGTCGTGGGAACCAGGGCCTCGTGCTTGACGCTCATGGACGCAAGGTCGATCACAAAGAGCGCGCCGCGCGTCACGTCTGCGGAGGAGGACCCGCCCACGTAGAGCAGGCCGTCGCAGATGGTGGGCGACGAGGTGGAGTACGAGCCAAACCTCACGCTGCGGCCGGCCGCAAGAGAGCCGTCAGCACGCAGGTAGAGCTCGTGCAGCACGCCGTCGGTGGTGACCGCGTAGGCCACGTTGCCGCTTACTGCCAGCTGGGCGCGGCAGCGCGTGCCCAGGTCGACTGAGGAGAGCTCACGCCCCGTTGCCGCGTCAAGCAGCGAGACCTGCCCGGCATCATTGGCAGTGAGCACGCCCGCGGATGTGGGCACGGCGCCCGTCCAGTAGTAGCCTGCCTCCGTTCCCTCGTGCGACCACACAAGGCCGCCGTTAGCCAAGCTCACGCAGGCCACGTAGCCTCCGCAGGAATCGCTGCCGTCAGGGGCCACGGTCGAGAAGTACGCCTTGCCGTCACGCACGGTGATGGACGAGAGGAGCTGCTGGTCAACGGCCTTGCCGCTCGAGCTGGTCGAGGTGGGAAGCGCCGCAGAGACCCAGACCGTGGTCAGCGTGTCCGCGGTGAGCGCCTGAATGCGGCCACCGTGCAGAGGCACAAGTATGAGACCGTCGGCGTACTGCAGGCGCGCAGTGGAGTCCACGCTTGAGGCCAGGCGAGCCTCGTCGAGAACCACGCCGGTGGACGCGTTACGGCGATAGAGCTGTGTCTGCGCGGCGTCATACACCTCGCCGTTCGCGATGATCGCGTCGCTCGCGTTGACGTACATGGCAGTTGTGAGGCGCGACTGCGCCCAGTCGAGCTTGGCGTAGGTGCCGGAACCAGGCACGGCCGTCGAGAGCCCGCGAACCACACCCGTCTCGTCCGTGCCCTTGTAGCCGGGCCAAGCTGCGCTCAAGCTGGTAGGACGCGTGGCCGTTGGGTTAATGACCAGGGCGTCGCTCTTGGGAAGGCCGTCAGAATCCGTGCAGTAGTACCACACGACCTCGTCGCCGTTGGCAATGTTCACGCTGCTGGCACCAACCTGCGAGGCAGCGCCGTTCACGAACAGGTGCCAGTATGCACCCGTCGCGGAGTCCCAACCCAGCTCGCGGCCGTCCACGGGCGAGGTGATGGAGTTGAGATACCAGCCCCAGTTCCCGGTGCCAGACTCGTGCGCAAGGCCCTTCTCGGCAAACGCCGCCTCAGAGAGGTCGGCCACGGTCGAGCCCTCCACGAGGGTGAGCGACGTGGTGTCCGCCCACACCTGGTCGATGCCCGAGGCATCCTTGCCGATGACCTTCACCGAGCCGGTGACCTGGCCAGGAAGAGAGTCTCCCCAGGCGGAGTAGTACCAGACGACCTGGTCGCCCTCCTTGAGGACGTAGTTCGAGGCCATCACGGTTGCAAACTCGCCGTTGATGAAGAGCTGCCACCACTTGCCGGTTGCGGCGTCATAGCCAAGCGAGGTGCCATCCTTGGTGAAGGTGTAGAGGTCGGCGTCGTAGGTGATGCCGTTGGCGTCAAGGACCTGCTTGGTGAGGTCTGCCGCGGTGGTGCCCGGCTCGACGGCAAGCGAGGTTTCTGGCGCCCAGCTGACACTGGTGCCGGAAGCGTTGGGGCCAATGACCGCGCAGCTAGCGGTAACCTGCTCCGGCGCGTCCTTGCCAGACGTGCCCGCCACCGTGAACGTGGCCGAGACGTCCTGGTTCACAAGGCTTGCCAGCTTGGCCTTGAGCTGGTCGCTCACCGTGGGATCGTCCTTGTAGAACTCGTAGTAGGCCTGGAAGCGCTCGTCAGCAAGGCGCGAGATTACGGTAACCCGTGTGTTGTCGGTGGGCTTGGTGTAGGCGAGAAGCTCGTGGGAGATCACGTCCGGGCGGCTTGACTTGAAGGTGCGCCAGGACATGCCGCCCATGTCGCTGTATCCGGGCAGGTCAACCGGCACAATGCCGGGGTTCGCGGACTGCGTGTCGCGGTCGTGCGCCCAGGCAAGGTTGCCGGAGGCATCGCGGTAGGCGCCCAAGAACGGACGCAGGTTGCCCGTCACGTTGGTGGCACTCTGCCCGTCGAGAAGCGCCAGGGCATACCCCGCCCTGGCGTCCTGCATGAGCGAGACCGCCTCGTCTATCTCCTGCTCGCTCACGGGCGAGAGCGTGAACTCGAGCGTCTTGGTGGCCGTGACCTCGGGGTTTGACTTGTCAGTGACCGTGCAGGTAATGGCAACGGTGCGCGCCGTGCCCAGTGGGCGCACGACTGTGGCGTGGTAGCCGTTAAAGCTAACGAGGGGGTCACTGCTGCTGTAGGAGACGGCGTAGTACTTTCCGTCCACGCCCAGCGTGCGCGTGGTGGGAAGCTGCAGGTCGCCCGAGACCGCAGTCTGGTCCACGGCGGCACCGGTAGAGAAGGCCTTGACCTTGTCGTAGGTGAAGCCCGCCTCGACCTTGCTTGCGAGGGCAGCCTGAGCTGTGGCAACGGCTTCGGGGTCCGCCTTGACGGTAATTGGGAAGTCCTTGGTAACCGTGACATCGGGCATGCCGTAGCCCGTGAAGGACACGGTCGCCGAAAGCGTCACCGGCGTGTCGGCCGAGCCGCGCGTGGGCGTTGCCGTGAGGGTGCTGTCCCAGCTCTCGCCGGTCACTTTCACGGAGCCGTCACTTGCGGTCCACGTTGCGCTGGCACCGCTCAGGCTTGCCGGCAGCGTGAAGGCCTGCGTCACGGAGTCCGCGGAGTCGCCATCGGCAAAGCCCAACGTGATGGCGTCGGCCTTGGCCTGGAGTACGGCGCGCGCGGCGTTCTCGTCCCAGGGCACCTGGAACGTACGGTTGGGGGTGTACGTTGCGGTCTCGTCGCCGCGGGTGAGCGCGAACGTGATCGAGTCCACCGTCTGGAGCGAGGACATGTTCCAGCTAGAGACCTTGCTCGTGTCGCATGAGAAGTACGTGATGGCGCCGTTGTCCGCGTCTGCGGTGGAGATGCCCACGGTGGCGTTGCTGTTGGTGTCCTGGAACGAGACGCTGGTCACGCGCACAGCGAGGCCCGTGGTGTCCACGCCCTCCTCCGCGAGCTTGGCGAGAAGCACGTCGTTCACGTTGGTGTCCGTGCCATACGTGAGCGTTGGCCGCCAGTTCTCGTTCTGGAGGCGCGCGACGGCGCCCGCGAGCGTGGCGCTATCCGCAACGGGCTGGTCGAAGGACTTGGAGACGGAAGCGGCACCGCTCGTTGCCATGACCTTGAGGTACTTTCCCGCAGCTGCCTGCGGAACCTCGATGCTGGCCGAAGTGCAGCCGTCAAGCGGCTGCCAGTCTTCTGCCGGTGCGTCGGCGGTGGTGGCGACGTACCACTGTAGGGTTACGCCATCCTTGCCGGTAACTTCCACGTTGCTGCCCGAGAGCTGCGAGGCGTAGACCGATGCGGTTGCGGTGGAGCCAGTGAGGAGCGTGCCGGAGGTTGGCGACACCAGAACGTGGTGGAGGTCATAGCTGCCCACAGCCTTGACCTGGACCTTCTCGCTCGTGGCAGATGCCATGAGGGCACTGCAGCTGGCCCACACGTACGCGCCCTCGAGTGACGAGGAAAGCGCAAGGGTAGTTCCGGTGGCGCCGTCCTCTGCAGTGAGCTCGCGCGTGTTGGTGCCGGCCGCGTCGTCCGCCGCATACCAGGTGCACGCGAGCTTGGCGTCCGAGGGGAGGTCCGTCTCGTACGTGCCCCAGCTTGAGGCCTCCTGGTACTGGGGCTGCGCCGTGAGCGTGGCCCCCACCTGCGCGTTTGTGACAGAGGACGAGAGCTTCACGCTCGAGACGTCATAGCCGCCCGCAAGCGCTACGGGGCCAACGGGGTCCTGCGTGCTGGTCCCGTAGTAGGACGGCACGCTGGTGGAGACCACGGAGTTGCTGCTCGTCGCCTTGACGCGCAGGTACGTGCCGAGAAGCGACGTTCCGTCGGTGGTCTGCTCGGGAACGGTAAAGGTGGCGGAGGTGGCACCGGGGATGTCGGTGAACGCGGAGTCATCTGTCGTGCTGCTTGCCGCCCACTGCCACTGGTAGTGCACCACGTCCGCGGAGGTCGTCTGCGTGTAGGAGCCGGTGTAGGCCGTGGCGGTGATGGTCTGCCCAACCGTCGCGCGGCCAGAGGCGTCGACGGTCACCTTGTACAGCGTGACGGCGCCGGCCTCCTGCACGGGGCCAGCCACGGAGCTCTTGGCTGCACCGTAACCGCCGTCTGCGCTCGCGTAGACGTACTTGCCGAGAAGGTCCGAGGTCACGTTAAGCGTTGGACCCGTAGCTCCGGCGATCTTCTCGCCCGTGCCGTACGCCGAGTCGCTGGCGTACCAGGACCAGGTGACGCTGGCGTTTGAGGTGGCGTCGGCGCCGCTTGCGTCCTTGGCCGTTGCAGAGAGGGTGTCGCCTGGGGCGAGCGTGCCGGTGTTGCTCAGCGACACGCTTACGAGGTTGACCGAACCCGCGGCGGCAACCTTGTTGCGGCTGCGTGTTGTGCGAGAGGAGCTGCCGTCGGCGGTGGTTATCGTGCAGCGCACATAGCGGCCGGCGTAGCTTGCCAGCGGGAGAGACTGCGTGGTGGCGCCCGGGATGTCTTCCCAGGTAGAGTTGTCAGAGCTGACCTGCCACTGGTAGGTGAGGGAGGCGGGGTCGATGGGGGCGCTGGCGCCCTTCTCGCGCGCCCACGCCCACAGCGTGTCCGAGGCGGCGTAGGCGTAGGTGCCACCCGTGGAGCTTGCGCTGGTGGTGAGGTAGGTGGAGTAGATGCTTGCCGACGCGGCGGCGTTCGCGGCGGTGGGCTTCTCGGCAGTCGATGCAGGCCGCGCCTCTGTTGCCGCCTCGGCCAGCGCGCGAGTGGGCACCATCGACGCCGCCGTGACTAGCGACAACACCACCGCCAAAATGCGGTCGCGCAGACGAAGCCCCGACATGCCAGTGGGTTTTGTGGGTTTCATACCCGCCTCCCTGTGATCTGCTCCCTTGGGAGCATCGAGGGCAGGCAGGGCCGTCGAGTGGCGACGGTAGCCTCACGGCGCAGCGCCAGCGGTAGCGCGGCGCGCGCATCTGAGCACAGTTCTGGTTGCTGACCCGGAGTAGAACCGGGATCCATTTGCAGGCCTCACAGCTGCCCAAACCGTGCCCTCGGTTTGAATGTTGCCTGAAGTATAGACGAGAGACGCTGGCACTTCTCGCCGCGCGACCGACTCGCAACACATCCGGCTGTGATTGTGTGCCGCGCACAGGTCGCAGCACGGGAATCTTGAGCCTGAAACTTTTACTCTGCACAAAAATGCTCTATCGGACGGCGATTCCGAAGTCTCTGCATAAAAATGCTCTATCGTACGGCGATTCTGACACAGGAAATCAAAATTACAACTATGATTGCACATATATGTATATGAACTTAATAATATTCAAAGAACTGAAATATTAATTAAATAGTTGATAAGAATCCAGAACGACCGCCGTCCGATAGAGCATTTTTATGCCGCGAGCAGCCAGAAACCGTCCGATAGAGCATTTTTGTGCAGTTCTGGCGCCAAACATTACCGGCAACTACAAAAGCGACAACCTGAGGACAGCCCAACCCAGATTTTGCGTGTCACGCCCTAGCTGCAGCCTACGCCTCCTCGGCGTCGAGGTGCCCCACCTGCGGGCGGTCGTGCCGCGAGGCCAGCACCAGCACCACAATCCCCGCCGCCACGAGCGGCAGGCTCAGGACCTGGCCCATCGTGAGCCAGCCGGTGCCGAGAAGGTATCCCAGCTGCGCGTCCGGAAGCCGCACGAACTCGATAAGAAACCTAAACACGCCGTACAGCATGAGGAACGTGCCAATGAAGGTGCCCTGCGGCCGGGGCGGACGCCTCCGCGACAGCGCGAACAGCACGCAGAACAGCACCACGCCCTCGAGCAGGGCCTCGTAGAGCTGCGAGGGGTGCCGGTACACCGCGCCGCCGCTGGGGAACATCACGCCCCACGGCAGCGACGTCTCCTTACCCCACAGCTCGCCGTTCACAAAGTTTGCGCAGCGGCCAAAGAAAAGACCGATGGGTGCGCCAATGGCCGCGAGGTCGGCCACCGTGAGCACCGAGAGCTTCCAGCGCTTGCACGCAATGGTGCCGCCGACAATGGCGCCCACCAGCCCGCCGTGGAAGCTCATGCCGCCCTGGTTGAGGGCGAAGATCTCGAGCGGGTGCTCGAGGTAGTACCCCGCGCCGTAAAAGACCACGTAGAAGATGCGCGCACCCACAATAATGCCCACGGCAATGTCAATCATCACCGAGAGCACGTCATCGGTGGAGAGGTCAAGCTTCCAGCGCTTGGCAACGCGCGCGATCACCAGCCCCGCGCACACGAACCCCGCCAGGTACGCGATGCCGTACCAGCGCACCTGGAAGGGTCCGAGCGTAAACGCGATAGGGTTGAGCGAATGGTAGAAGTCGTTCAGCCACACGGGGCAGCACCCGACCTAGAGAACCGCAGGCTGCACGCGGGTGACGCCAGGCACGTGCTCCTTGAGGATGCGCTCGATGCCCTCGGACATGTCATAGGTCGAGAGCGGGCAGCCGGCGCAGGCGCCCTGCATCTCGAGGGTCACCACGCCGTCGTCGGTGCAGTCGATAAGGGCGATGTCGCCGCCGTCGGCCTGCAGGCTCTGGCGGATGATGTCGATGGTCTCGGACAGAAGCTTGCGGTTGAGCACCGGCTTGGCCTCGGCGGCCGTATCGCCAGCAGTCTGCTCGGTGCTGGGGGTCTCGTTCTCTGCCATGGTCCTCTCCTCCCGCGCGGGTGCCCCCGCGCCTGTAGTATCGCTCGAACTCACGATGTGCGAATTCCTAGCGCAATGATGGGTTACAAGGTAACATATTACCCAATGCCCGTGAAAAGATGCCCGGAGGTTGCGCCCTGCACACGAGGAGCAGGCCGCCTCCCCTCGCTCGCGGCGGCAATCGCACGCACCACGCGCTCGACGGCAAACGCGCACTCCTCGGGTGAGAGGAGCGTGGCGTCTGCCATAAGGCGTGTGACACCGGCTGCGACAAGGGCATCTGCCTGCGGCGTTGCATCCAGCGGGTGCGCCGCCCAGATGCGCGAGCGTCCATGGACGTCCGTGCGCACCGGCAGGAGGTTGCCGTCGATGTCGCGCAGCGAGAGGCGCCGGCGGCGCAGCTCGCAGTTAGGGCAGTCGTGGATGCAGCGGCCGGCCGCCTGCAACACGCAGTGCTCGCTTGTCATGGCGCGGGCGCGTCCGGAGACCACAAGTCCTACCGGCACGGAGGCAGCCCCCGCCAGCGCGCAGACCTCCTCAAGCGTGAGCTCGGGCGAGAGCCAGAAGCCCGCTGCCCCCGCCTCCTCAAGTGCCACAAGGCAGCTCTCGTTGTGTACGGGAATGCAGGTGCGAATCTCGGCCAGCGCCCCGCGCGAGGCGGCGAGCGCCAGCTCGGAGACGTTGCCCACACCCACGGGCTGCCCGGCGCGCACCCACGGGTCCAGGCGGGCGTGGTCGCCCTCGCGACACACCTCGTCAAGCCAAGGAATCACGCCCTCCGGCCACGCGGCGCCATCCGCAAGCGCGTCTGCCGTCGCGTAGACGCGCGTGGCACCGGCGTCAAACGCGGAGCGTGCCGCCTCGGCAGAAGCAACCAGCGCACAGGCCTCCGGCGCGGGCCTTGTCCACGCATCCGGCGCGGCAAGGCCGTCCTTCTCGAGCACCTCTGCCAGACGCCCGGTCACGCCGCGTGCCGAGGGCGCAACGGCAAGCCGCTCCGCGCGCGACTCGTACGGAGCAAGAATCTGCTGCTCAAGCGCCTTGCACGCCTGCGCGCGAACCTTGTGCACGGCCGAGAAGCCCATGCCTGCGCCCTCGTCCATCTGGACCTCAAACAAGACCGGCTCGAAGGGGCTCTGCCCCATGCGACCCACGTGCTCGATAAGGTCCTCCCTGGTCACGGGCTTGGTTCGGGCAGGCTCCACCACAAAGCCCTCTGCCGTGGCAGCGGCGCTCCCGTCCGCGCAGGCAAGTGTCACCGAGAAGGGCTCGCCCAGGCGCGCCCGCACGCTCACGGTGACGGGGCGGCGGCGCGGCACGTCCAGTCTAGATACGCGCGCCGCAGCGTCCATCGCGGCCTGCGAGCGAATCACGCGCACCACCGCACCCGCCGGGATGGGCCGAGAAGCGCGGCAGGTGATCGTCTCGCCGGCAGCGGCCGCGCGCTCAGCACGCACCGTGAGGAACTGGGAGGGATCCTCCACCGGCCGCAGCTCGAGCAGGTCGCCCTCCCCCACCGGCTGGTCCAGGCGAATCTCCACGTCCGCGCGGGTGAGGCGCCGCATGCGCTCGCGCCCGCCGTCCGAGCCGCCGCGCCGCACGAGCGTGTCCTCCAGCTTGCGGGACGAGACGACCTCGCCCACCAGCTCGCCGCGGTTGTTGGAGCGCTCGTAGCTCATCATCTCGTCGCCGGAGCGGCCCCAGAGGTAGGCGTCCGTGAAGTCGCGGTTGAAGACGCGACGCAACGTGCGGTGGCGTGCGGCGTCGGCGCGCGCGTCCTTCTCGCCGCCGTCCGCAAGCGCGTCGAGCGCTCCGCGGTAGGCAGAGATCACGGCGTACACGTAGTCTGGCGACTTCATGCGGCCCTCGACCTTGAGCGAGGCCACGCCCGCGTCGGCAAGCTGGGGAAGGTCATCAACAACGCAATAGTCCTTGGGGCAGAGCGGCCGCGTGCGGCCGGGGGCCTCGATTGCGTGGCCCTCCTCGTCCACCAGGTCGTACGGCAGGCGGCACGGCTGCGCGCAGAGGCCGCGGTTAGCCGATCGGCCGCCCGCAAGCGAGCTCATCATGCACACGCCGGAATAGCAGAAGCACAGGGCCCCGTGGCCAAAGGCCTCAAGCTCAACACCCTCCTGCGCGATAGTGCGCATCTCGTCGAGCGATAGCTCGCGCGAGAGCGTCACGCGGCCAACGCCCAGCTCACGGCACCAGGCCGTGCCTCGATCATCGTGCACGTTTGCCTGGGTTGAGACGTGGCACTCGATCTGCGGCCAGCTGCGGCGCACCTCGGCGAGAAGCCCCCAGTCCTGGATGATGAAGGCATCCGCGCCAAGCAGCCAGGCGCGGCGGATAAGCTCGAGCACCTGCGGAATCTCGCGCGTGGCAACGGCAATGTTCACCGTCACGTAGACGCGCGCGCCAGCCAGGTGTGCGCGGCGGCAGGCCTCGCCAAAGGTCTCTTCGGTAAAGTTGTGCGCACCGCGGCGGGCGTTGAAATTGTTGCCCAAACCGCAGTAGATGGCGTTGGCACCGGCAGCCAGCGCGGCGTTGAACGCCTCTGGCCCACCGGCGGGCGCCAGGAGCTCTATGCCCCTTGAAGTGGTCAAACTCTTCTCCCTGTCACTCAAATGCAACGCGGGGAACATCCCCGGCCGAGGATTCTGCAGTGCAATCATAGAAACATGCACCCCCCTGCGCAGTGGCAGGCGCAGATATTCAGATATTCTCTGAGCCAAGGCTTGCGCCGAGACGCACGAATGTGTCGAATGCGACTTATGCAACTCCAAAGGTAACGAGCAGCGCCGCCACGAGCAGCGCGCAGGACCCCACCACGGCGATAGGCGCAAGCCAGCGAAGCTTTTTGCCTGGGTCCCTGCGAGCAACTGCGGCAAAGTCGAGAAGCAGCATCCCCGCCGGGGGAAGAAGCGCCAGCAGGTAGCGTACCTGGACCCCCTCCGCCAGAGGCGCCCCACGGCAGTAAAGGACACGTACAGACCCGTGATGGCAAGCCCCCACCCGCACGCCAGACCCAGCGTCGCAAGTGCCTTAACCAGCGGGCGAGCAAGCACAAGGTCATCTTGCGTGCGGTCCAAGACGCACACGACAAGAACCAGACCCAAAAGCAGCCCATTGATTGCCGAGCTCTGGGGGACAGACGGAGCAACAACGTACGGCGCCGAGAACGCCAACGGTTCGAAAGCCACCAGGCGATCAGGGGCGAGGACGTGCCCCGTGGTAGCCAGCATCACCCCAACGTAGCGGATGGGGTCCGCCAAGATGAAGCCAACCTGATTGCCCTGCGAGACGTCGGCAGACCCCTGCGGATCTCCGCCTCCGGGCGCAACGAGGAAGCGAATCCCAAACGAGGCGAGCAGCGCCGCTGCTGCAAGCACCACCAGCGCACGGTACAACGCGCTGTCGCGCCGGGACGAGAACCGCTTCGCGGGAAGCACGAGAAGCACCACAAGCAGGGGGAAGTACACTGCGCGCACAAGCGCCCCCAGGACAAAGGGAACAAGAGGAGCGCAGGCATCATGAAGGGTGAGCTCGCACTCCCCTTTCTGGCAGTTGCCCACAAACGCCGCAAAGGCATACGCTATGAGCGATACCGACCAGGTGTCATAGGTATAACTAGCAGAGAGAATCACCAGCGTTGGGAAAAGCGAGAAGACCCCCAACGCCAGCTTTCCGCTTTTCATGCGGCGCATGGCAAGAAACATTGTCAGCGAGTAGAACAGCACACCCGCAATGCGGCCCATGAGGTAGCGACCGTCAAACCCCAGGTGCAGTAGCCTGCCCGCCCAAAGCCCCACGGCATTGGGGATGTTTCCCACGTGAGAGGCGGAAATCCACGTGTCACCGGTGAACGCGCTGGTCCCCTCGCAGACAACGAGGGCATCGTTCTCCTCGGCGTCCTCAAGGGTGTCGTAGACAACTTCGCGCGCGGCGGCATCGTTCTTTGTGGGAAAGACGTTTTGTCCCTCGATTGCTTGGGACCACACGAAAGCGTTGCTCGATGCCATGAGGGCGTCGGCGCCCGTGTACTGCGCGTCAACAACGTACGAAATCGCGTTTGCGTAATCGAAGTGCGTGAAGCCGTCCCATGAGGACGAGGTGTATGCAGGAAGCAGAAAGGCGCACAGGATGCCCGAACAGAGAGACATTGCGAGGAAGACGTACTCGGGCGACCGCCAGAGCAGCATGCGGGGTGTTATGTGCCTGGAGTCCGCATCTTCGCCTGATGGCAGCTGCCTTCTCCGCTCGTGCTCCTCGCGCAGCTCAGCGAGGCGCCTGCGCGCCCAGGACACAAGCGGTAGCGCCAGTACAAAGAACACGAGCATGCGCGTGGGACGCCATTCAGCGAGGACAAAGGGGCTCGAGGCCGGCGCTCCAATAAGGGTGCCGACCTCGAGGAGTACACATACAAGAAGGGACCAAAGCCCCGTGATGGCCCACCACACGCAGCGATTGCTGCGAGAGTTTGGTTTCATTACGCCAGCTTAGCCCAGCGCTTCTTGCCGCTCTGCAACACGGTGCCCGCCGAGAAGAGCGCAGGGTCCACGTTGTAGCACTTGGGCTCCACGGCCTTGCCGTCGATCTTGACGCCGCCGCCGTCGATGAGACGACGGGCCTCGCCCGTGCCGCTGGCGATCTTGACGTCCACCAGGAGCTTGGCCAGGTAGACCTTGCCCTCGTCGTTCACCTGGACCGTGGAGAGAGGGAACTCGGCAATATCCTCGGGCACCTCGCCCTTCTTGAACGTGGCGTCAAAGGCGGCCTGGGCGGCATCGCCCGCGCCCGCGCCGTGATAGAGGTCGCAGATGTTGCGGGCAAGCTCGCGCTTGAGGGCGTACGGGTCGGCCGTGCCATCCTTGAACTGGGCGTCGATGGCGTCAATCTCGTCCACGGGAAGCGTGGAGCACAGGCGGAAGTAGAGCGGCACAAGCTCGTCGGTGATGGACATGATCTTGCCGTACATGTCGTCCGCCGGATCGGTGAGGCCAACGTAGTTCTTGTAGGACTTGGACATCTTCTTCACGCCGTCGGTGCCCACGAGCAGCGGCACGGTAAGCGCCACCTGCGGCTCCATGCCCATGGCGCGCATGAGGTCGCGGCCGGCAAGGAGGTTGAAGATCTGGTCGTTGCCGCCCATCTCGACGTCCGCCTTCACCACAACGGAGTCGTATGCCTGAAGCACGGGGTAGATGAACTCGTGCAGGGCGATGGACTGGCCGTTGGTGTAGCGGTTGTGGAAGTCCTCGCGCTCGAGGATGCGGGCCACGTTGAACTGGCTCATGAGCTTGAGCATCTTGGAGAGGTCAAGGGGCTTCAGCCAGTCGCCGTTGTGCACGATGGTGGTCTTCTCGGGATCAAGCACCTTCATGGCCTGCGCCACGTAGGTCTTGGCGTTTGCCTCGACCTGCTCCTCGGTAAGGGGCGGGCGGGTGGAGTCGCGGCCGGACGGGTCGCCGATAAGGGCGGTGCCGTTGCCGATGATGAGCGTGACCTTGTGGCCCAGGTCCTGGAACTGGCGCATCTTGCGCAGGGGGACGGCGTGGCCAAGGTGAAGGTCGGGGCTGGTGGGATCCACGCCCAGCTTGACGTTAAGCGGCACCCCGCGCTCAAGCTTCTTGCGAAGCTCGTCCATGGGCACGATCTGCATGGTGCCCGACGTAATGACCTTCAGCTGTTCTTCGACTGGCAGCAAAGCTCTGTCCTCCGTGTGAGTTCGTATGTCTTCGCGGACCGCGCCCGGTGCGACCGCGCACGCACAAGGATAGCGCAGGTTGAGGGTTTCTCCACGTGAGGCATGCCCTTGCCGCACGGTTTGCACGAAGACCGCCCGTGGGGCGTGGGGGCGCGAGCGGGACTTCTTGTATCCTGTTACAGATGTAATCATTCCCGTCAGCCCTTACTGGAGTCTTGCACCCATGCGTACCTCTATGTTTCTCATGCTTCTGGTCCTCTACGCCCCCGGCTGGATGGTCTTTCTGTCCGCTAGGTTCGCAGCACTCCCGGCGCTCGTGCTAGCCCCCACCGTCTCTGTGACGTGGATGTGCATCGCAGGCATTGTCTACGACGCCGCAGGCATCCCGGCAAACATCGTCACCGTCTTTGCCCCGCTTGCCATTGCCGCCGTCGCCGCTGTGGCGCTGCGTCGCCTTCGTGGGCACCATGAGGAACCCCACAGGCTTGGCGAGCACCTCACCGTTCCTGCAGCATGTCTCTACGTTGCGGTAGGCGCCATCTCCTGCGCACTTATCTATCTCTATCAGCGCACCGACATGAGCAGCTTCATCTACCAGTGGGACAACGACACCCACCTGGGAGTCATTCGTGCCTTCGCAGACACGCAGAAGATGTCGACCCTTCACGTGAACACGTACCTCACCGCTGGCGATCTGCTAGCGGACCCCTTTGAGGGCGGCAGTGGCTACTATCCCGCAGCCTTCCACGAGTTGTGCGCCCTCATCGTCCTCGCCCGCAACGTCACGGCGCCGCTTGCCGTCAACGCCTCGATTGCGGTTATGGGCGCCGTAATCTTCCCGCTGTCCATGTCGCTCTTTGTCTCCGAGCTGTTTGACGATGACCGCGTGGCACTCTACTCCGGAGCGGTTCTCTGCGGCCTCTTCCCCGCCATGCCCTACGCTGGAACGTACTACGGTCCGGTGTACCCCAACATCTTTGCCGTGAGCCTGCTTCCCATAGGGCTTGCGTTGGCGTTTCGCCTCATGCGCGACAAGGGCAGCAGACGTTCCTCAACCGTTGCGGCATTGGTGCTCACGCTCTTTGCGCTGGCGTTTGTGCACCCCAACGCCCTGTTCTCGCTTGGGGTCATCTGCGTCCCCACGCTTACGGTTCAGGTTGCGCGAGAGGAGCGGGCAAAAGGGGCGTCGGCACCCCGCAGCTTTGTGATTGGGGCACTTGTCCTTCTCGCCTTTGTGGTGCTGTGGCTGGTCCTCTTTATTGCACCCCCGCTTCGTGGCGTGGTGACCGGACAGTTTGCGCCCACCACAACCGTGGGAGACGCAATACGATCCGTGTTCCTCTTTCTTCCCAGCAGCCTCCTCCAAACTCTTGGCGGCGGGCAGCCCATCCTCTTTGCGCTCGTTGCCGTGGGCATAGCGGCCGACATTGCCAAGAGGCGCTTTCCGGGCCTGGTAGCAACCTATGTGCTCCTGCAGGTGATGTGCATCGTCGCCACGTCCACGTTCAGCCTGTTCAAGCAGATTCTCACGGGCTTCTGGTACACGGACTCCAACAGGCTCGCGGCAATTCTCGCCATAGTCTCAATTGCGCTTGCCGCCGAAGGCGTATCGTGGATTGCAGAGGGCGCGCGCAACCTCATGACGCGCAATTCACACCGCAAGGCAACGGGTACCGCGGCAACCGTTGTCTCTGCCGCCGCAGTCCTGCTGGTTGTCACCCTTGAGGGCTACGGGGTCTTCCCCAATGAGGGCGGTACGCTCGCCAGGCTCCAGTACACGCTCAGAGGCGCCTACGGGGAGTGGAACGCATACACCGTGAACGAGCGCGGCGCAGTGCGCGAGCTCAAGGGCATCGTAGGAGACGACATCGTGGCCAACTCCACCTACGACGGAAGTCTCTTTGCGTACGGCAGCGACGACGTCCACATGCTCTACCGCTTTAACGACAACCTATACGACATCGACGGCAAAGCTACGGACATCGCAGACGCCCAGCTCATCCGCACAAAGCTCAACGAGATTGCCACGAACCCAGAAGTGAAGGCGGCCGCAGAGCGGCTGGGGGTCCGTTGGGTTGCCCAGCTGGACACCACCCACGCAATCCAGGAGGCCAACGACTTCTATCACGCGGAGGACTGGGCCGGCATCGAGTCAGTTGACGATAACACCCCTGGCTTCCAGCTTGCCTACCAGAACGGCTACGTCAAGCTGTACAAGATCACGGCCTACTAGGCGCAGGTCACGCCGCAGAGACCTGGCGACGCGCCCTTCTCGCCTTAAGACGGCGCTTCACCAGCACAATTACGAGGCTTGCAACCTCCGTCATGGCAAAGGCGAGAAGGGCCTCTGCCACAGGGTGCCGCTGGAAGAACTCGATGGTCTGGGGCGGGACGCTCATGTTCAGCCAGTAGATGGCAACCAGGTGGAACAGGTAGACGTAGAGGGACGTGGACGCAAGCGTTGTGAGGACTCCGCGCGCACGGGGGCCCAGGGTCTCCAGCCTGAGTTCCAGGCAGCGGACAAGGCAGAAGAGCCCCGCGGCAAAGGTTGCCGCAAGCGGGAACCCCGCGCTAATAGGCGTCGAGTCATACTGTGGCAGGCCGGCGTTGACGCCTTTGCTGATGAGCAGCATGAGCACGGGCGACGCCACCGTAGCCACAAGGGCAGCCAGCCTCACGTCACGAGCGTCCGCAACGTACCTGCGAAGGTAATAGCCGAGCAGGAAATAGAAAACCATGCTGCTCGAGAGAAGCGGCACGCCTGTCAACGTCTTTTGGTACTCAGGGGAAAGCACCTTTGCCCACCCCAGCGCTGGGATGAGAAAGGCAACCACAAAGCCCGCTGCCAGCATGCCCTCGAGCAGACGCTTTCTTTCCGCGGCAAGCGAGAGCAGCGGAACCACGCAGTACACGCCAATGATTGAATAGAAGAACCAGTAGGTGTCGTTCACCCTGTTGGTGAGGAGCCTGTCAAAGAAGTCCCCCACCGAGAAGGCGTCTGTATAGTCTCGCACACCCCAATATGAGTTGGGGAAGAAGCGGAATGCCACATAATAAATGAGGTAGAACACCGCACTGCCAACAACGAGGGCGAGCCCCGTTCTGAGCACACGCCTCTTGAAGAACTGTGCGGTGGAGTAGCGCTTGCGATACTCCATGAGGTTTGCGCCGCTCAGCATCACGAAGATGGGAACCGCAAAGATGAAGACCGCCTGGCAGACAAGCGCCCTCTCCCACGTAAGGCCCCTCTCGGGCGAGAACACAGCAAGCGAGCAGTGCAGAGCCACCACCGCAAAGCAGGAGACGACGTTGAGCACGTCCTCGAAGTACAGGCGACGGGAATACATCAAGGGAGCCTTTCTCTACCGGAACGGATAGTGAGGTCGAAGCTCAAGCGCTTTTCGGTTGCTGATGCTATCACGTGGAGTTCAGCAAACTGGCCGGCCACTTCATTGGTTGTGTGCACGCAGAACGGACACAAGCTCACGAGGCCCATTCTCTATAATGAATTTGATTGTGTCCACACGAGGAGGTTCCATGGGCATCAGAACCCGCAGGGCTCGCAAGCACGCAAGTACGCACGCCGTCGGCTTTAGCATCGCCGGCGTGTTTGGCTTTATAGCGCTCTTTGCATTGGCGCTCGCCCTTTCCCTGGGCGCCGTGGTCGACTCCTGGCTCCAGGACCTGCCCGACTACGAGTCGGCAGACGCCTACCTCGTGGCAGAGCCCACGATCGTCTACGCTGCCGACGGCACCGAAATTGCGGAGTACTACCTCCAGAACCGTCGCTCCGTCACGCTGGACGACATCTCGGACTACGTGAGGAAGGGCACGGTCGACGTCGAGGACGAGCGCTTCTACCAGCACAACGGCGTTGACCCCCAGGGCATCCTGCGCGCCATCGTGAGCCAGCTCAGCGGCCGTTCCGAGGGCGCCTCCACCATCACCCAGCAGCTGGTGAGGAACACGGTCCTCTCGTCCGAGCAGTTCGACCTGACCCTCAAGCGCAAGGTGCGTGAGGCCTACATCGCCATCCAGATGGAGAAGACGTACTCCAAGGACCAGATCCTCAACATGTACCTCAACACCATCTACTACGGCGAGGGCGCCTACGGCATCGAGGCCGCAAGCGTCACGTACTTCAACAAGCACGCGAGCGAGCTCACCCTGGCCGAGGCAGCAACGCTTGTGGGCATCCCCAACTCGCCCTCCTACTACGACCCGTTCGTGAACCCCGACGCCTGCGTCGAGCGCCGCAACAAGGTCCTGGGCAACATGCTCGAGATGGGCGACATCACGCAGGACGAGTACAACGAGGCCACCACCGAGGAGCTCACCCTCAACCCCGGCTCGCTCCAGGACGAGACGACCGGCTCATACCCCTACTTCACCGACTACGTAAAGACGCTCCTCCAGAACGACTTCGACAACGACACCATCCTCAAGGGCGGCCTGCGCGTCTACACCACCCTCGAGCCCGACAAGCAGAACGCCGCCGACGAGGCGGTGAACAGCCTGGTCTCCAGCTCTGGCAACGACGAGCTCTCTGCGGCGCTTGTCTCCATTGACAACACCAACGGGCACATCGTGGCCATGGTGGGCGGCACCAACTACGGATACGACCAGAGCAAGGGCCAAAGCTCCATCAACCTCGCGATAAGCCAGCGCCAGGCAGGCTCCAGCTTCAAGCCGTTCATGCTCATGGCCGCCATGGTCGACGGCATGAACCCGTCGGTGATTCTCAACTGCAACTCCCCCATGCAGATCACGTCCACCTGGACGCCGCACAACTACGAGAACGCACAGTACGGCTACGTGAGCCTTGCGCGCGCGACCGAGCTCTCGTCCAACACCGGCTACGCGCAGGTGGTCATGGCCGTTGGCGTTGACAAGCTCATCGAGACGGCCCACCTCATGGGCATCGACTCGGACCTCCAGTCCGTCCCCTCGCTGGTCCTTGGCTCCTCGGGCGTCACGCCGCTCGAGATGTGCGAGGCCTACAGCGTCTTTGCCACCAACGGCGTGCACCGCGACGCCATCGCCATCACCAAGATCGAGGACCGCAACGGCAACACGGTCTACGAGCACGAGAACGATCCCGAGCAGGTCATCGACGAGGGCGTGGCCCAGGATGCGCGAGAGGTCCTCGAGGGCGTTGTGGACGCGGGCTACACCACGAGCTACGTGCATCGCTACTTCACTGCCAACCAGCCCGTGGGCGGCAAGACCGGTACCTCGGATAAGGCCGACAACCTCTGGTTCTGCGGCTTCACCCCGCAGCTCACCACAACGGTCTGGTGCGGCAACCGCGACAACAACCAAGCCGCGCATTACAAGGGAGCGCTCGCCTCGACGCCTACCACGGCGCAGCCCATCTGGACGGACTACATGAACACCGTCCTCAAGGGCCTGGACCGTAAGGAGTTCCCCAAGTCCACCGAGACCGTGACCTACAAGGACAACAGCTCCTGGGACTTTGTGGGCACCCCCGCCTCCACCAACTCGAGCTCATCATGGAACACTGTCACCGACAGCACCACCACTACCACAACGGAGAATACGACCAACGCCACCACCACGGAGACAAACGAGACCAACACCAACGGCACCGAGACCAACTCCGGCACCGGTACCGGCGGTAACGGCGGGACTGGCGGCAACGGTGGCAACGGCAACGGCGGGACCGGCGAGAACACGGGTACCCACACTGGGACAAACACCGGCACCAACCCGGGCGAGAACACCGGTACCAATACCGGGACAAACACCGGAACGAATACCGGCACCAACACCGGAGGAGCACCAGCCCAGTAGCGGCTCTGGGAAGCGTGCCTCCATACGCTGGAGAGCAAGAGGGGCCTCGGCAGTGCGCCGGGGCCCCTCTCTTGTGCGTGCTGTCTGCGTGTCTCGTATGTCCGCGCGGCGTGCCCGCGCGGACATACGCTTAGCGATGCCTTACTTCGAGCTGCTGCCGAGCTTCTTCACGAGCGCCTGCAGGTCGGCGGCATGCTGGCCGTCAACGGCAACCACCAGCACCGTGTCGTTGCCGGCAACGGAGCCCAGCGCGTGCGAGAGCGCGGCGCCGTCGATTGCCGCGGCAACGCCCGAGGCAGTCCCAGGCTGGCACTTGATGACCACGAGGTTCTCGGCACGCAGCACGTCCACCACAAACTCGGAGAGCATCCGCTGCAGGTGCAGGTCCTCGGAGAGCACGTAGATGCCCTCGGGGAGCTTGCGCAGGCCCATCTCGGTGATGTCTCTCGAGACCGTGGCTTGTGTGCACGAGAAACCCTGTGCCTGGAGCTCCTCCACAAGCGCACGCTGGGTGCGGATGGACTTGTCGCGAATGATCTGCCTGATGGCTTCCTGCCTGTCGTTTCTCTGCTTAGCCACGTGACGCCTCTCAACTAACGGATCGAGCATTTGGTCCACCCATAAAAGGGTGAATACTTCCCTCGGATTATACGTATAAAAAGTGTGACAATTGAATACGACGCGGCTTAGTCACGCAAGCACCATACCGATACGCAGGTGCGCTCTTTTCCTTCCAACGCCCAATACAGCGCCGCTTGAGGCGGTGTTATAGAGCATTGGCACCGCTGAGGGGACTCCCGCGCGTCCAAAACGCAACACTGTCTTATAGTGCATGCAAGACAGGTGGGATTTGCCATGCAGGGCAAACTTGCTCTCATGTCATTCGTTTAGTTGCATCGACCGTAGTGCGCATGCGCATCGTTGCGCGCGCACTACGCAAGGAGGGGTCATGGAGTACTCCGACGACAGGTCCCAGAGGTCCCAGCGAGGCGCTGACAGCCTCCGCAGCTCTCGCCCACGCGGCGGAGAGCCCCAGTCACGACAGGGAAGCGGCTCCCGACGCGCCCGTCACGGCAGGTCCGGCCGCCCCCGCCAGCAGAGGCCGCTGGTTTCTGGACCGCGCGGAAGGGGCAAGCAGCGCGGCTACGAGCTCCGCAACCGCAGCATCGGCTTTGCGAGTGCGGGACGCGGGAAGCGCTCGGGCGGGCCGGATGCGCGCATGATCGCGGCGCTGGTGCTGGGCATTGTTGCCGTGGTGCTTCTCGTCTTTGCCATCTCGAGCTGCGTGTCCAACAACGCCGCCCAGAAGCAGCAGGCCGAGGAGAAGCCCCGCGTTGCCACGGACATCTCGGATAGCCTCTCGCAGGCGCTCACCTCGCGTCTGGACCAGGACGACCAGATAGCCCAGATTGCGAGCAACGCGGACCAGTACCCCGACGAGCGCCTGGTCGAGCTGGCACTCAACGAGCCGGACGCAATCTCACTTGTCGCCGGTTACCTGGAGTCCGACAAGACGGCGCAGGCCTACGGCGAAGAGGCCTCGGTTGGCAGCTACCCGCAGCTTTTCGACTGGGACTCCCGTTGGGGCACGGTGGACTATGCCGGCAGTGCACTCGCGGTGACGGGCTCTGGCCCCACGGTGATGGCCATGGCGACGATCGGCCTCACTGGCTCGACCGACAACACGCCCGCGACCATTGCGGCGCTGGCCGAGAACGACGGCCTGGCCAACGGTGACTCAAGCCTGAGCGGCGACTTCTTCACCACCGAGTCCAACTCCCTGGGCGTGGTTTACCACGCCTACGACACCTCGGCCGACAACATCTCGGCGGTGGTAACGTCCGGAACCGTGGTTGCCATGGAGATCAAGGCCGACAGCCTCACCCCCTATGACCACTGGATCCTCGTGGTCGAGAAGGGCTCCGACGGCACCTTCACCGTTCATGACCCCACCTCAAGCGACGTGACCTCCAGAACCTGGGACGCAGAGACGCTCGCCAGCGCCTCCACGGGAACGTTCTACGCGCTCACAAAGATGGCGTCGTAGCTGGGGCGACTTGGGCCGCGGCCGGTGCTTCGGACGCTGCGGGCACGGCCGGCGCAGCGGGCGCTACTCGTGCTCCTCGAGGAAGCGCTCGACCACGGCGTTGTAGCGCTCGGGCTGCTCGCCGTGCACCCAGTGCGTGCCATCGGGGAAGAGCTCCCACCGGGCGCCGGGGATGCCGTCTGCCACCTGCTTGGCCACGAGCGGCGTGCACTCATCTGCAGCGCCGGAGGTCACGAGGGTGGGGACGTCGATCGTGGGCAGCTGGTCCACCACGCTCCAGTGCGAGAGCGCGCCCGTAACCACAAACTCGCTCATGCCCTGCATGAAGTGGTAGCACTCGTCGCCAACTGGGTCCGGCTCGGGACTGTGGAGGTTAGCGGGCCTCTCGTCCTCCGGAACCTTGGAGACGTGGCGACGGTAATACTCGGCCGTTGCCGCACGTACCTCGGGACGGGTATAGTCACCGTCAACGTCGGCCTGTGCGAGGGCCTCGTCCATCTCGCGCGGCAGGTAGTGGCGAAGGCGTATTGCCTCGTGAAGCCACAGGTCCATGCTCGCAGGCGAGCTGGCCACCACCATCGAGGCAAGACCCTCGTAACCGTGCTCGTGCCAGGGCTCGCCGATGGCGTACATCATGCCCAGCATGCCACCCCAGCTCTGACCCAGGATGTGCAGGCGGTCCCAGCCAAAGGTCGTGGCCAGGTAGGTGCGCACGCAGGCCAGCTCGTCGAGGAAGAGCGAGCAGCCCCAGCGTTCCGGCATGGGCGGCGTCTTGGAGCGGCCGCAGGAGATCTGGTTGTAGTAGACAACGGCGCGACCATACTTCTCGGCAATGCCGTCAAGGGACTGCAGGTAGTAGTGCGCGGCACCCGGACCGCCATGCAGGACGAGAAGGGGCAGCCTGCCCGGCTGGCACTCCCCCGCCACCCGGTAGTAGGTCTGGTATCCCGCAAAGGGAATGTAACCCTCGCGCTCCTTGAGCATGATGCGCGCTCCTCTCGGCCGTTTGTTCTTCTCGCCTGCCGGCCGTTGCAGCGTCGGCGCTGGCGTCTGCGCCAGCGCCTAGGCCGCCACCAGCGCGAAGTATGCGATAACTGCAACGCCCAGCACAATGCGGTACCAGCCGAAGGGCTTGAAGTCGTGCTTCTTCACAAAGCCCATGAGGAAGCGGATAGCCGCAAGCGATACCACAAAGGCTACGACACAGCCCGTAAGGAGAATGGCCGCCTCGGTGCCGGAGAACGTGTTGCCCTTGAGGAAGTACTTCACCAGGCGCAGACCCGAGGCGCCCACCATAACGGGGATGGCCAGGTAGAACGTGAACTGCGCCACAACGGTGCGCGAGCACCCCAGGATGAGGCCGCCGATGATGGTGGAGCCGGAGCGCGAGGTGCCCGGCACAATGGAAAGCACCTGGAAGAGGCCGATGCCCAGGGCCGTCTTCCAGTCGAGGTCGTCAATGTTCTGGATGCGGGCGTCCGCGTCTGCCACCTGCGAGATTGTGAGCTCCTGCTGCGGCTGTGACGCGCCGTTGTCGGAGCCGGAGAAGTGGCGCGGGCGGTACGCACCGGTCGCGCTTGTCGCGCTTGCCGCAACGGTGGAGCCTGCGGCAGGGGCGGCCATCAGGCGCTGTGCGCGACGCTCACGGACGGTCTCGATCACGATGAAGGCAATGCCGTAGACGATGAGCGCGGCGGCGATCACGAAGGGGCTGCCCAGATGGTCCTCGATCCAGTCGTCAAGCGGCAGGCCCACCACTGCAGCGGGGATGCAGGCGACGATGGTCTTGGCCCAGAGCGTCCAGGTGGAGCGGCGCTCGTCGGCGGACTTGGAGCGCGAGAAGGGGTTGAGCTCGTGGAAGAAGGCGACAAGCACGGCAATGATGGCGCCGAGCTGGATCACCACGAGAAACATGTCCCAGAAGTCCTTCGAGACACTGAGAGGCATGAACTGCTCGAGAAGGAGCATGTGCCCCGTCGACGAGATGGGCAGCCACTCGGTGATGCCCTCGACCACGCCATAGATCGCTGCCTTGAGAAGCTCGAGAAGATCCACAGTTCCCCCTCCTTGCGCCGCCCGGCGGCGACTACGCGTGCTTGCATTTGTTGCGTTCAGTCAATGATGAAGGGGGTGCACGGAGCGTGGCGCGCCGCCACGCCGCATTCAGCGAAAAACTACGTGAGGCAAAGGGAGTTTCCCTTTGTCTCATTCTGCGGCGGGCCGCTCGTCTGGGCCTTGGAGCTCAGGCTCGGCGCCCGGGGCTGCGACCGTGCCCTGCGCGTCATCGCGCGCGTCAACCTTAAGCATCTGGGGGACGCCCCAGGCGAGGAAGCCCGCGAGCAGCGCAATTGTCGCCGCGATGAGGAGCGTGACGAGAATAGAGCGCCGGGGCTGCTCGTCCGGTTGTTGGTCCTTGGGGTCCTCGCTCACGCTGCCGCACCTCCCTGTCTGCTCGCGTTACGGCGACATTCTACCCCGAGTGGCAGGGGGTCAGAAACGCACTCCGGGCGGCGGAATCCTCACCCTCGGCTCCCCCCCGACTTCCCTCCGAGCTCCTCACGGCTCTCCCGAACTACGCACGGCCGCGTCGCGAGCGCGAGATCCAGGGGAATACGGGAGCGTCGCGAGCGCGAAGTCCAAGCAGCAAGGGATTCGACGCCGAGAATTGCGGCGGCACCGCCGGCTTCGGGTAGAATCGTCACCCAAAGGCATCGCGAAAAGAGGAAACCATGGCGCTCAACCTGCAGAACGCTCGCTTCATCGCTTCATACGGCACCGTCGACGGGCTCCCCGCCCCCACCACGCCCGAGGTGGCCTTTGTCGGCCGCTCCAACGTGGGCAAGTCGTCGCTGCTCAACAAGCTGCTGGGGCGCAAGGCGCTCGCGAAGGTCTCGTCGCAGCCGGGCAAGACGGCAAACGTGAACTTCTTCGAGGCGGACGGCATCAGCTTTGTGGACCTTCCGGGCTACGGCTACGCGCGCGTCTCGATGGCCGAGCGCCAGCGCTGGGCAAACCTCATCTCGGGCTACTTTGCCCAGGAGCGCAGCTTCAACCTGGTCATTGCCCTTGTCGACGTGCGCCTGGAGGCGCAGAAGCTCGACCAGGACATGCTCGCGTTCCTCCGCGAGAACAACCTGCCCTTTGTGGTCGCGCTCACCAAGGCCGACAAGCTCAGTCGACCCAAGCAGACGCGCCAGGTGGAGCTTCTCTCGCGGCAGCTCGAGGTGCCGCGAGAGCAGATGCTGCTCACCTCCGCGCAGACCGGCCTGGGCATCGACGAGCTGCGCCATCGTATCGAGAAGGCCTGCGACTAGGCGGCGCACGACGCCCGCATCGAGAACACCAACGCACCAAGGAGACACGCATGTCCGCACGTAGGCGCGAGCCCGAGAGGCTCGAGGAGTTTGTCTTTGAGAGCACCACGATGGTCCTTGCTGCCGGCCTCGAGATGACAAAACACTCCGTCACCTCGGCGCCCGGGGAGTTCGTGCGCGAGAAGGGCCCGCTGGGCATTGGCTCCACCTGGCGCTGCCAGGTCTTTGAGGAGCTGGTGGGCCGCATCAACGCAAAGGAGATGGGCGCGCTGGCGCTGGGAGCAGGCCTCGACCCCAAGGTGCTCCCCAACCGCGTTCCCTGCACCGTGACGTACTCGAACGCCGGGGGCTTCCCCTCCTGCACCGTGCGCATCGTGACCGGCAAGGACGCAACGGCCTAGCGCACGCGGTCCTGCTCCCCGTGCGGACGTCGCGCGCGTGACGCGCCGGCGTCGCGTCGACCGCTCCTCTCGCGCTACAATAGTCCGTCACGCTTTCGTGCCGGGCACTGGGAGGACGCATGGCAGACGAGACGCACGACGCAACGTTCCGTGAGGAGCAGGACCACCTGAGCACGATATACGCCCAGCTCTGCGACCTGCGCGACACCCTCACCGAGGAGATAGAGACCAGCCACAAGGGCGCCGCGGACGACCTCCGCGAGATGAGCGAGGAGATTCGCCCCGACTTTGGCGGCACTGACGAGACCATGGAGACACTCGCCGCCATCGAGACGCTCAACTCGGTCATCGACACGTACAACCAGTACCACGACTTCACCGTCGAGAAGCTGCAGCGCGTGCTCCTGCTGCTGCGCCAGCCCTACTTCGCCAAGGTCACGCTCGAGATGCGCCCCGGCCGCCCACCGCGCGACGTCTACATTGGCGCCGCTGGCATGACCGACGAGCATAAGCGCCCGCTCATCGTGGACTGGCGCAGCCCCGTGGCCGAGACCTACTACAACCAGGAGATGGGTCCCACCTCCTACCAGGTTGACGGCCGCACCCGCACCGTCGACCTGCTGCTGCGCCGCCAGTTCGACATCACGCGCGACGTGCTCAACTCCTACTTCGACACCACCGTGGCCATCGAGGACTCACTGCTTCTCGGCGCGCTCAAGAAGCACCACTCCGAGAAGCTCGCGGCCATCACCGCGACCATCCAGCGCGAGCAGAACGCGGTCATCCGCCACGAGGACGTGCCCGTGCTGCTCGTGAGCGGCATCGCTGGCTCGGGCAAGACCTCAGTGCTGCTACAGCGCGTGGCATACCTCTTCTACCATGAGCGCAAGACCCTCTCGGCCGACCAGATCTTCCTCTTCACGCCCAACGACGTCTTCCGCCACTACATTGACACGGTGCTGCCAAGCATGGGCGAGAAGAACCCGCGCATCTTCACGTGGCGCGGCTTTCTCGCCAGCCTGGGCCTCTCCGAGCGCGGCGACGGTCGCGACGGAGACCCGGAGGAGCTCGCGCGCCTTGAGGAGGGCGTGCGCACTATGACGCTCGAACCCGACGACCTGCGCGAGGTCCGCTGCGGCGAGCGCGTGATGCTCAAGGCGTCCTCGGTGGCGGGTGCCGTGGCCAAGTTCTCGCAGATCCCCGTTGGCCCGCGCCTCACCGCGCTGGTAAAGGATGAGCTGCACGACCGCCTTGACCGCAAGCTCGCGGCGCTCTCAAAGAGCGAGGAGGTCTGGGAGGAGATGCTGGGCCTGGACGTGGAGGAGCAGGTCGAGGTCTTTGGCCAGACCATAAGCCCCGCCGACGACGATGAGTGCGCCGCCTACGCCCTCACCTACGTGCGAAATCTCTTTAGCGGCGCTCACGACGAGATCGAGCGCGGCAACTGGCTGCGCATCGACCGCATCGGCATGCGCGTGCTGGGCAAGAGTGCACTAACAGCGGCCGAGTGGGTCTACCTCAAGCTGCTGGTGATGGGCGGTGGCGAGAAGTCCGCACGTTACGTGATGGTGGACGAGGTGCAGGACTACACCGTGACGCAGCTCATGGTGCTGGCGCGCTACTTCCCGCGCGCCCACTTCATGCTGCTGGGCGACGAGCACCAGGCCATCCGCGAGGGCACGGCGACCTTCGACCAGGTGCGCCAGATCTTCTCGGCCACGCATGGCGAGGTCGAGACCCGCGAGCTTCTCACCAGCTACCGCTCGAGCCCCGAGATAACAGAGCTGTTCACGAGCCTTCTGCCGCTGGACGAGCGTGCGCGCCTCACCTCGGTGCAGCGCGCGGGCACGCCGCCGTGCGTTGTGGAGGTGGCGGACGGCGACGCGGGGCACTACGTGGCCGAGCTGGCACGCATTGCCGAGAAGGCCGCGGGCGAGGAGGGCCTCACCGCCATTGTCGCCGCCGACGCCTCGCGCGCCAACTGGCTCTCGAAGCAGCTGGGTGAGCGCGTGCAGCTTGTGGACCGCAACTCGCTCATGCCGGCGACCGGCGTGGTACTGATGGACCTGCGCCTGGCGAAGGGCCTCGAGTTTGACCACGTGGTGGTACCCGATGCGCAGGCCGAGGTCTACCCGGACACGCCGCTTGCGCGCCGCAGGCTCTACACCGCCATCAGCCGCGCGATGCACGAGGTCACGATTGTGTCGCAGGGAGCGCTGACGCCGCTTCTCGCGCGGTAGGGCGCGGGGTCGGCACGGGCGTTTGTCGCCGGAGGGGCACGTTTTGCGCAGATTGTCGCAGAAACCCCCTCTCCGGCGATTTTTTGTCGCCGGAGCCTCCCCTATGGCGCGATTTGCAACATCCGGAGCCTTCCGGCGACATCACCGCGCCCAAGGCGCGTATTCTGTCGGTTGAGGCGGAGAGAAACGCAGGCCACGGGAGGCAGACATGGAGACGCGCGTAGCGGTGCTGGGCATCATCGTGGAGGACCCGGACTCGGTCGCGCACCTCAACGAGGTGCTGCACGAAAGCGCCGGCATTATCATTGGGCGCATGGGCATCCCCTATCCTAAGCGGCACATGAACATTATCTCCGTGGCGGTCGACGCGCCGCAAGACGCCATCGCCGCGCTGGCCGGGCGCATCGGCGCCATTCCCGGCGTCAGCGTGCGGGCGGCGTACTCGAAGTAGGCACGTCTCGGCGACAGGGGCGAGTATTCTCGCAAGAATTATTCTTTCGAGAATACTTTGCTACCCCTCACCGCGCGCGTCACCCAGACGCGCGGGAGTCGCGCGGAGAAGTTCCACGTCACCAGGGGCGTGCGAGGCCACAAGGAGCGTGCGGCCGCCCAGGTGACGCAGCACGAAGGCCGCCGCTGCCTGGTGCGAGTCTGCATCGAGCGAGGCAAAGGGCTCGTCGAGAACAACCGCCGCGCCGGAATGCGCAAGCGCCCGCGCCAGCTCGACGCGACGACGCTGACCGCCGGAGAGCTCCGAGACCGGCCTGCCCAGCACGTCTTTAGGCAGCAACTCTTCCAGAAGCGCGTGCGCCTTGTCCTCCGAGAGCGCGCCCGCCGAGCAAAGCAGCACGTTCTGCTCGGCAGTCATTGCCTCCACCAGCCGGGCGTCCTGGAACTGCACGGAGAGCGCACCCGCTCCCGGCACCTGCACGCGCCCCGAGAGCGGGGCGAGAAGTCCGCAGACCGTGCGCACCAGCGTGGTCTTGCCGGCACCAGAGGGGTCGGCGAGCACCGTGCGCGAGCCTGCAGCCAGCACAAGGTTGCAGGTAGCAACCGGCGCGCCGTCGTAGCCCAGGGTCACGTCGTCGAGCAAGATTCCCGCGGGCGCGGGCACTGGCTGCCGGCGCTGCGCCGCCGCAGCCCTCGGCACACTCGCTGCAAGCGCCCAGTCAGCGGTTGCGCGCAGGAGCGCCAGGAAGGCCTTCTCGCACACCCAGGAAAGTGCCACCACCACGATGGTCCACGCAAAGAGGTCGCCGGTCTCTAGCAGGAGTTTTGCCTGGTAGATGCGCTCGCCCATGGAACCGCGCGGGCTGCCGATGAGCTCAGCGGCTACGCCTGCCTTCCAGGCCATGCCGCAGGCGTTCCTGCACGTTGCCACAAGATACGGAAGGAGCTGCTGCCAGGTGTCTGCCAGGAAGCGGCGCCAGCCGGGCACCCCCATCACGCGAAGCAGCTCGCCCAGGCCGGGGTCCGCCACCGAGCGCCCCTCCAGCACGCTGAAGTAGATGGCGGGAAACACGGCAAGAAAGACCGCGATGGCCGAGACCCGTACCGAACCCACCCACATGAGCAACAGCACAATCACGCAGACAATGGGCACGCTCTTGAGAAAGCTCACCGCTGGGGCGAGAAGCTCGGCCAGCGCGTACCAGCGGTGCGCGGCGAGACCCAGCAGCAGGCCAAGTACGAAGGCCGCGGCAAAGCCTGCGGCAATTCTCGCCAGCGAGAAGCCCACCGTGGACCAGAAGGCTGCCGTGGGGACAAGTTGTGCCAGGCGCACAAGCACCGCAGCGGGACCAGCAAGCAGGAGCTCGGAACCAACGGCCATACTCGCCGTTTGCCACACGAGAAGCCAGAATGCCACGGCACCTGCGCGGCGCAGCGCGTCGCGCGGGGTCACGGAAGCTTTGTTGTTCTCGGCAGACACCCTAGTTGCAGCCTAGGCTTCGTAGTAGAAGTCGTCGCCGGGGAGGGTCCCACCCACCGAGGAGGCATCGGCGTCGTAGAGAACCTGCAGGTAGCCAGAGAGCGCCGAGCGCATGTCCTCGCCCGTGGTGCACACGATGTTGCACTTGGGGATGGCCTTTTCGGCGATGGCCTCGCTTGGCACGATGCCCGCCTTCACCACCAGCGGCGCCGCGGCGGCCGGATCGCCGTTCACGGTGTCGACGGACTCGGCGTGGCGCGAGAGGAAGTCCGCGATGGCCGCGGGGTGCTGGTCCACGAACTCGGAGCGGGCGATGGTCACGCCCATCACGAACTGGCTGCCCGAGCCGCCCGCGTAGCGGTCCCAGACGTCGGTGAGGCTCACGGACGCAGAGAGCGAGGAGTCCTTGGCCAGCGTTGCCGTGGTGAAGGGCTCGGGCAGGATGGCGACGGCCGTGGGGTCGGCCTGGATGGCGGCCGCGCACTCGCTGTGCTCGCTCTTGAACTCGATGGTCACCTGGTCCTTGATGCCGGCCTGGTCGAGAAGGTAGTTGAGCGTGTACTCGGGGCTGGCGCCCTGGCCGGAGAGGTAGACGGTGTGGCCGGCGAGGTCCTCGAACTGCTGGACGGAGGTGTCGCCGGTAACCACGGAGAGGACGCCCAGCGTGTTGACGTCGATCACGCGGATGCCGCCGCTGGTCTTGTTGTAGAGGACCGAGGCCACGTTGGAAGGCACGAGGGCGATGTCCGTCTCGCCCTGGATGACCAGCGGCAGGACCTGATCTGCCGCGCCAGAGATCGTGTAGGAGTAGGTGATGCCCGTGGAGCCCTCGGCGGGCTCGGTGGGCGCGTCCTCGGTGGGCACGCCGGAGGTGGTGTCCATCATCGAGACCAGACCGATGGTGGTGGGGCCCTTGAGGGAGGCCACGCGAACGGTCACGTCCTCGGTTGCGGCGGAAGCGTCCGAGGAGGACGAGGAATCACTGGTAGAAGAGGTATCCGTGGTCTGAGTCTGGCTGGTGCCGCAGGCCGCGAGCGCAAGGCCGGCGGTGATGGAGCCAAACGCGGCGAGCGCCTGGCGACGGGTGATGCTGGTGTCCTTGAGCATGGTTTCTCCTCACATGTTGTCGGCGTCGCAGAAGCGCCTCTCGTCTGTGGTGCGGCCGCGTGTATGCGGCCGGATTTTGGAGCCTTTCGTCCGGCCGCAGCGGGCCTCGCGTCAGACGAGGTAATTCTAGCATGCACCCCTCGGCTCGCGCGGTCCCCGCCGGCGCCGCCTCGCCCGCCACCTCGCCCGCCGCCGCTACAGGTTCGTCAACGAAAGTGTGACCCGTGCAGGTCGCCACACGTTCGGGGCACGAACCTGTACCCTCTCGCCACACATTCGCAGCTCGAACGTGTGGCGTTGCACCCAACTGACGCCCTCGCAAGTCGCGGATACAATAGGCGAGAGGCACGTGGCATTCCAACACCGGGAGGCAACCATGGACGTGCATGTGAAGCTCGACGGGAACGGCTACATTCCTGACGCCTATGCGAAGTACGCCGACAGGAGCGGTCTGTACGCTGGCACGCCAACGCGCTCGTTCCCCTTCGAGGTCACGGGCGTTCCCGAGGGCACGGCCACGTTGGCCGTGGTCTTCTACGACATCGACTCCATTCCCGTGTGCGGCTTTCCCTGGATTCACTGGTGCGCCTGCGACATCCCCGCGAGCGTCACCAAATTCCCTGAGGACGCCTCCAACCAGCGCTTCGCCGGGATGGTACAGGGCAAGAACTCCTCTGCCTCGCGCCTGGTGGGCAGCCATGACCCGCTCCTCACCTGTCGCTACAACGGTCCGCAGCCACCCGACCGCGACCACACCTACACGCTGCGCGTTTACGCGCTGGACAATGCACCGCAGCTCAGGGAGGGTTTCTGGCTCAACGAGCTGCTCCATGCCATGGAAGGCCACGTGATGGGTGAGGCCGTGGCGCAGCTCCCCGCTCGCGCATAGCCGGCGAGCAGGGCGCGCGTACCGCAGCGCGTTGCAGCGTGTACCATGGGGAAGTCTGAAAACACTCCACCCTAAGGAGCACGTATGCAATACCAGTCTCGCGACCAGATTCCCGAGAAGTACCGCTGGGACCTCTCGTCCATGTGCGCGGATGACAAGGACTTCGAGCGCCAGCTCGAGGACGCCAAGGCACTCCCCGCAAAGCTTGCGGCGTACAAGGGGCGCGTGAGCACCTCGGCGGCGGACCTTCTCGCCTACCTGCAGCTTTTGGACGAGGCAAACGTGACCCTCAACCGCCTGGGCAACTACGCCGACCGCCAGGCAGACGTCGACACCCGTGTGGCTCGCTACCAGGTCTACTCCGACCAGGTCATGAGCCTTGAGGTCGAGACGCAGGGAGCCTGCTCGTGGTTCTCGGCAGAGCTCCTTGGCATGGCAGACGAGAAGCTCGCCGCCTTCTTTGCCGATGAGCCCGGCCTTGAGCACTACCGCCGCGCAATCGACCGCGAGCTGCGCATGCGCCCGCACCGTCTCTCGGCTGCCGAGGAGGCCATCCTCGCACGCGCCGGTGACGCGGCGGCCCAGCCCGAGCGCGTGTTCTCGCAGCTCAACAATGCCGACCTCACCTTTGCCGACGCCACGGACTCAAAGGGCGAGAAGCACCCCGTGAGCCACGGCAGCTTCATTGGCCTCGAGCGCAACCACGACCGCGCGCTGCGCAAGTCTGCCTTCGACTCGGTCTACGCGAGCTACGGCGCGCACCGCAACACCTGCGCCGGACTTCTCTCCGCCCAGGTCAAGCAGCTCAAGTTCTTTGCGGACTCGCGCCGCTACAAGGACGCCCTGGAGTACTGCCTCGACGCCAACGAGGTCCCAACCTCGGTCTACGACAACCTCGTGGACGCGGTGCACAAGAACCTTGGAGCGCTCCACAACTACGCAAGCCTGCGCAAGGACGCCCTTGGCGTGGACGAGCTTCACTTCTGGGACATGTACGTGCCGCTTGTCGGCTCCGTGGACCTCACCTTCACCTACGAGGAGGCCTGGGACCTCATCCTGAAGGCGCTCGAGCCGCTGGGTGAGGAATACCTTGCCATTGTGCGCAAGGGCCTTGAGCAGCGCTGGATTGACGTGTACGAGACACCCGGCAAGCGCTCCGGCGCATACTCCTCGGGCTCCTATGGCACCAACCCCGTGATCCTCACGAGCTTTGACGGGAGCCTGGACGACGTCTTCACGCTGGCGCACGAGATGGGTCACTCCGTGCACACCTACCTCTCGTGCCATGCGCAGTCGCCCACCTACTGCGACTACCCCATCTTCGTGGCCGAGGTGGCCTCCACCTGCAACGAGGCACTGCTCTCGCACTACCTGCTCGAGCACACCACAGACCCCGCAACTCACGCTTACGTACTCAACAACTTTGTGGAGTCCTTCCGCGCGACGCTCTACCGCCAGTGCATGTTCGCCGAGTTCGAGCGCGACGTAAACGAGATGAACGCCGACGGCCGTGGCGTCACGGCCGATGCCCTCTGTGAGCGCTGGGGCGAGCTCAACGCCCAGTACTTTGGCGACGCCGTGACCGTTGACGACGGCATCCGCCTTGAGTGGGCGCGCATCCCCCACTTCTACTACGGCTACTACGTCTACCAGTACGCCACGAGCTACGCGGCGGCCATCGCCATCTCGAACCGCATCCTCGGCGAGGGCGCACCCGCCGTGAGGGACTACCTGGGTTGCCTCAAGGGCGGCTCGAGCAAGCCTCCCATCGAGCTTTTGCGCGGTGCCGGCGTGGACATGGCAACGAGCAAGCCCGTCGAGGATGCGCTTGCATACTTCTCGCAGCTTGTCGATCAGCTGCGCAAGGAGCTCTAGGGCAAGAGAGACACGCTTCCCGTCACCCCAGGCGGCGTCCGGCTTTGTCCGGGCGCCGCCTTTGCGTGGACCAGCCCAAGCTGGCGTCCTGGCCGCAGCGTCATTCCGAAAAAGCTACCAGTGTGTATCCCACTAAGCAACTGGGATTTTAGTGGGCTACAATGGGCGCCACTGCATACGGACATGGGAGAATCGCAGATGAGCACCAATCTTTATGGTTCGATGAATCGCAGGTCTTTTCTCGGCGTGATGGCAGCGGGGGCAGCCCTGGCTCCGCTTGCTCTCGCTGGTTGCGGAAGCGCGCAGCAAAGCGACAGTTCAACCGGCTCCGCGGACGCAACCGCCACGAGCAGCGCCTCGACGACCGACCTTTCCGGCCAGCACCTCACCTTTGTGGGCGATGACGCATTTGCGCCGTACCGCTACATTGAGATGCAGTCCGACGGCACCCAGAAGGTCGTTGGCCTAGACATCGCCGTGGCAGACGAGACGGCCAGCCGCCTGGGCTTCACGTACGACTTCGAGCCGCAGGAGTTTGCGGCCACGCTTGCCTCCGTCCAGGCAAGCGACACGTCCTTCACGATGGCCATGTCCTCAAACGCGGAGCGCGAGCAGACCTACGACTTCACCCGTGGCTACTATCAGCCGCTCGTTGGCGTGCTCACCCTGGGCGGCGACGCCATCACGAGCGTCGACAACCTTGCCGGCAAGAGCATTGCCTGCACCACGGGCACGGTGCAGAACAAGTTTGTCACTGCCGTGCTGCCCGATGCCGACGTCCACACCTACGACGGTGGCGACCAGTGCCTGCAGGAGGTTCTCGCCGGCCGCATCGACGCCTACGTGTGCGACGGTGCCGAGGGTCAGTCCATGCGCGACGCCAACGAGGGTCTGGTGCTTGGCCTTCTCGGCCGCGACGAGACCAAGGACTACGTGGGCGTCTACCGCATCATGGCCACCAAGGGGGCGTCGTTTGTCGCCGCCTTTGACCAGTGCATTGGCGAGATGCTCGAGGACGGTACCATCGACCAGTTCATCGGCACCTACGTGGGCGCCGACTTCGAGTGGGGCGGGAACTTCTCGGCCTCCGGCTCTGCAACCGAGGGCGTGGGCTCTACCAGCGCAAACTAGCGAGAGAGCGGCATGAACTTCTCGGTCATCGAACCATATGCGCCAATGTTCATAAGCGGCCTCTCCGTCACGCTTGAGGTGACGGGGGCCGCTTTGGTCCTGGCGTTTGCGCTGGGATTTCTCATCGCAGTGCTCAAGGTGCTGCCGTGCAAGCCGCTGCGAGTGGTACTAGACTTCTACACGTCGATTTTCCGAGGCATCCCGCTCATAGTGCTTCTGTTTGTTGCGTACTTTGCAACGCCGCAGCTCACGGGGTACAAGATTTCGATGTTTGCTGCCTCGGTGCTCACGCTGGGGCTCAATGGATCCGCCACCGTCTCCGAGACCGTGCGCGGCGGCATCGAGGGCGTTGACCGCGGCCAATACGACGCCGCGCGTGCGCTGGGCCTCCCCTATCACCTCATGATGTGGGAGATCGTCATTCCCCAGGCACTGCGCTCGGTGGCCCCTGCGCTGGTCAACGAGGTCATCACGGTGCTCAAGAGCTCATCGCTCGTAGCGACCATCGGCCTCATGGACATGATGCGCGCGGCTCAGAGCGTACAGGCGCTCACGTACCGCGCGTTCGAGCCGTTCATCGCCGTTGCCGTCATCTACTACGTGATTGTGATGGCGCTCGTTGCCGTAAGCAAGCGCCTAGAGCGCCGTTTGAGGCAGGGCTAGGGGGCATTCCGACTCCCTGCTGCATCAAACTTCTCTTCGTTACACGATTTTCGTTTTCCGTGCGCCGAACTGCCCTTCGTTACACCCAGTTTCCGGAGTATCCAAAGTATCGGAGTCTACATATTGTGCCTATCGAAGCACTTGATACAACATCTTGCTGTTTCCAAGGCTTCGATACTCATGGTGTTCTTAAAACTAGGTGTAACGAATGGCAGTTCGGCGCAAAGCGAACAAATTTTGTGTAACGAAGGCACGTTCGATGCAGTGTGCCCGGTCGCGCAATCCACGCGGCCGGGCACACTGGACTCAATCGGCGATTCAGGCCGCAATCTACTGCTCCGCTGCCTTCTTTCCCGCAACGATGCTCTTGAAGACGCCGCTCTGGTCGAAGTCCTCGGGCAGCAGCACCGTTGTAGCCTTGCCGCTCGCCGCGTAGTTGTTCATCATGTCCGTCCACTGGGTGAACTCAAAGAGGCGGTTGGCCTCCTCCTCGGTCACGCCGGACTCGCGGATGGTATCGATAGAGTCCTTGATGCCGCGGGCGATGGCAACGCGCTGGTCGGCGATGCCCTTGCCCTCCGCCGCCATGGCCTCGGCCTTGGCCTGCGCCGCAATGACGGTCTTCGCCTTGGCAGCGTTGGCGTCGTTGGTCGCGCTCTCGAGGTTGTTCTTCGAGGCGATGATGTGGTTCATCGACTCCTGAACCTCCTGCGGCAGCTTGATGCGCGTAATGAGGGTGGTCACCAGCACGTAGCCGTAGTCGAGCATCTTGGCGGCAACAACCTCATCGATGGCGTGGGCGATGGCGTCCTTCTCGGAGAAGACCTCGTCGAGCGTGCGCGCAGGAATCTGCGAGCGCAGCGCGTCGGCCAGGTAGTCCTGCATCTGCCCCACGGGATCCTGCAGCGTGTAGAAGCTGCGGTAGACGCCGGAATCCGCGCCCTTCTCAACGTCGCCGTAGTCAACGTGATACTGAATCGAGACGTCCAGCTCAATAGTCACGTTGTCCGAGGTCTTGGCGTCAAACGTCATGTGCTCGTCCTCGGTCATGAGGCTCACGTCGTGCGTGACGTCAATGAAGGGAAACTTCACGTGGAAGCCGGGGCCGGCGAACCCGTGAAACTTGCCCAGGCGCTCGATGACGGCAACGTGCTGCTGGCGCACAACGTAGCCCGTTGAGAGTACGAGAACCACAATAAGGACGATAAGAATAATCATGAACATGAGGAGCTCCCTCGGTCTGTCGTCTGCGGTAGTGGCATTCTGAAAGCATATCAGGAATAGCTTTCCAACAGTGGAAGAGCACGGTGTCGAAGCACAAGACGCCACCGCATAGGTCTGGGCGTCGTTGCGAAAGGATCGACGATGACTGTCGAGAAAAAGCTGCCGTTTGCATCCGACTACCAGCAGGGCGCGCACCCGCGCATCCTCGAGCGGCTGTCGGCGGCTAACATGGAGGCAAACCCGGGCTACGGCACGGATGCTCACAGCGAGCACGCTCGCGAGCTCATCCGCACGGCATGCAACGCTCCGCAGGCAGAGGTGCACTTCCTGGTTGGTGGCACCCAGGCGAACGCCGTCGCAATCGACGCGCTTCTTGCCCCGTGGCAGGGCGTCGTCGCCGCGGACTCCGGCCACGTGAGCATCCATGAGGCGGGCGCCATCGAGGCGTGCGGACACAAGGTCATCCAGCTCCCCGAGAAAGACGGCAAGTTGAACGCCGCAGACGTTGACGCGTTGGCTACGTCCTGGGAGCAAGACGAGAACCACGACCACATGGTCATGCCGGGGCTGGTCTACATCTCGCAGCCAACCGAATACGGCACGCTCTACTCGCTGGACGAGCTTTCCGCGCTGCGCGCCACGTGCGACGCGCACGGAATGAAGCTCTACGTTGACGGCGCGCGCCTTGCCTACGCGCTTGCCGCGCCGAGAAACAACGTACAGTTGAGCGATCTGGCGCGTCTGGCCGACGCGTTCTACATTGGCGGCACCAAATGCGGCGCGCTTCTCGGCGAAGCGATGGTCTTCCCCAAGCCGTCGACGTGCCCCCACTTCTTCACACTCATGAAGCGCCGCGGAGCGCTTCTCGCCAAGGGAATGGTCACGGGCATCCAGTTTGAGACGCTGCTCGACGATGGCCTCTACCAGCAGATTGGCGCTCAGGCAGTAGCGCAGGCAGAGCGAGTTTCCCAGGCCCTCAAGGCCGCGGGCTGCGAGCTCATGCACCCGCAGGAGACCAACCAGGTGTTTGTCGCACTTGACGAGAAGCTCTATGCACAGCTTTCTGCCCGCGTGGAGATGAGTTTCTGGGAGCAGCTGGCCGACGGCCGCACCGTCGTGCGCCTGGCCACGAGCTGGGCGACTGCGGATGAGGACGTAGATGCGCTTGTTGAGCTACTTGGCACGAGCCGATAGGTCTCGCGGGCGGCTCCACGCCAGACGAAACCTTAAGGGTGAGCGCAACAGTCCCCCAACGAGCCGGTAAGAGTGCCCATGGCCGCGCGGCGGTTGTTACCGGGCCGTCGCGACGCCCGAGCGTTTTCCCAGGTAACAGCATTGTCCCCCCATCGAGCCGGTAACAATGGCGATGACGCAGCGCTCGTTGTTACCGGGCCGTAGCTTTCGCCAGACCTCACCTGCGAAAATAGCCAGCTGACAATACGGGCCGGTAGCAACGAGCGAGTAAGCCGGACGGGGCAAACGGGATTATGTTGCCCGGCAAACTGATTGCATCGATTGCATAAGTGCGCAGTACGGCCTACGTATCCAGCAGGCCGTACTGCGCGTACTTGTCGAGCATCATCTTGTAGAACATGCGGTTGGAGAAGTACTGGCGGTACGTGACCGTCTTCACCTTGCCCTCCGCCTTGAGCCTGTCCATCTCGGCCTGCTCGAACGCCGCTTGTTTCTGAACGTCCGCGAGCATCTCTTCGAACGCAGCCAGCCTGTCCATTCCTGTCACACCCCCAGTAGACGGCTCACCCCGGGACAACAGGACAGATGCGGGAGGTCTGCCCTACTCCGCCGGCTAGCGCTTGGAAACTGTCTACGCCATTCTCGCACGTTAAGCCATGGCTAGATTGCGGCTTGGGGGCTTTAGCCTCCAGGTTCGACCCTAAATAGCAAGCCGCGCTTGATGTTCCCAATTGCCTTCGAAAAGTAAATTGAAATTGCCAGGCAAGGAGAACCAACAACAGAAAGGAAACGCCATGGCTATCCAAATCAAGCGCTTTGAAGTCTCGGAGAACTGCAAGGACATCGACACGGAAGCAATGCTCGCGGAGGTGGCCAAGATTCGCGAATACGCACTGAATGGCATTGAGTCCAACCTGGACCTTGTGGGGTCAATCCAGGCAATTGTGGCCTTCCAGCTGCCTGATGGGTCCTTCCCCGTGACTGTGGGCACTCCCTTGCCGTCCGACGCAAGCGTTGACCTTGTCTTCCGGCCGACCTACTCCTGCTGCCAGGCCCTCGTCCACGCGCTGTCGCTCGGCATCAAGCCTGACGACGTTCGCGAGCCCCTCTCCCGCGGGCTAGCCGCTTGCTGCCGACGCAATCTGGAGGGACACGGCTACGAGGCCCTCGAGCGCCAGGCAGAGGACCTCGCGGACTTTGGCCATTGCGGACTTGCCAAGCTCCTCGACGAGGAGCCCGGCCTGTGCCCGGCTTTCACGCGCCTTGTTGGAAAGACCGTCCAGAGCTACAAGCACTCCCTCGAGACCGGCAACGTCGTCGACGCATGGGGCAAGGACCTCACGTCCAAGCTCTCGGCGGCAGTAGATGCCCTTGGCTGCACGGACAGCAATGCACGAGAGGCCCTCTGGGTGGCTGCCGTCTAATGTGACCTCAGCGTCAGGCAAGTCTCAAATACACTTGGTGTCCTGCCATCGGCGGGACACCAAGTGCATCCCGTGGAGAAGGGAGTCGCGTTGAACATGGCCTTCGGAGTCCTTAGGTCGAGCGAGAACACGGCTAGACAGCGCAGGTCTGACCTTCGCGATGGCGTGCGCATCGGAGACATGTGCGTGCAAGCCGATTTTGGCTACGGCGGTTCATTCGAGTCGTCCGTGCATCCCATCATGCTGCCGCTCAACCTCTCCGAAGTCTACGTTATGCTCGTTGCCCTCAAGAAGTACGAGCTTGCCTGCGGAGAGGGCGACCCTCACGCCATGCTGGCAGCACGTTTGGCAAACATGGCATATGGCGAGCTCAGTGACTACGCAAAGAAGAAGCTCGCTGACCGTCTCAGCGAGGCTGGATACGTTTTCCGACCCGAGGATCCCGCATTCCGCGACGACATGCACGGGTCCTCGGAGTGGGTCAAGTTTGAGAAAAGTGGCGTACGCGTAGCAGTTGAGCTGGATGAGGGCCAGTCACTCGCGGGCGTGATTGCGGGCGTGGGCAGGCGCCGAGGTGACAAGCCAGGAGACCGTCGCCCGGGACTCACGCTGCGCCTGGATGACGGAAGCGAGATATCGGTTCCCTGGTCCCAGGTAGTTGGCATCGAGAAGGCAGAAGGATAGTAATCGCCGGCAGCGCCCCAGAGCGTTGCCTCACGCGGGATTGATTTGCCGGGCAACGGAATCCCGTTGCCCGGCAAATCAATCCCGCTCAATCCCGCAGCACCGACAGCCGCTCCAAGGCACTGATGTAGGTGCAGAGCGCCCGCCTTAGCGACCCCTCAGATGCCGCCTCGTTTGGTCCGTGTATCCCGCCGACCCAAGACGGGGTACTCTCATCGGGGTCGCCAATCGGCCCAAATCCCACGGCGTACGGAAAGCGTTTCGCATAGGTTCCGCCGCCAAGAGTTACAGGCTTGGCCGCATCGCCAAACCACTCCGCGTAGCAGTCTAAAAGCACTTGCACCTCGCGCCTCTCGGGATCAACGTAGAGCAGCGAGCCCCTATGTACCTCTGCATACTCGACTCCGTACTCCACGCACACCTTCTCGATACCAGCGGAGATGGCATCAGGGCTAGTCGACTTTGGGTATCGGCAGTCGGTGGTCTGTACGAAATGCCCGTCCCTTGTCTCAATTGTCCCGCTAATGATGGTCAGCGGCGTGAATAGGTCGTCCGTCGCGTTGATACCAAACGCCGAGCCATCCGTGGACGAGAAGACAATGTTCTCGAACTCGAGCCATCGCCGCTCGCGCACTGAGCCAACGCCATTCTGCAGCAAGTACCTCACCAGCACGCCAATTGCGCTCACGGTGCCTTCGGGTTCCGCTGCATGTCCACCCGTGCCCCGTGCCAGAACCTCAGACAGCCCTGCTCCGGCTGCCCTCACCGTAACGCCTTTCTCTGCCGGAAGCTCATCAGCGCTCACGCGGACAATCGCCCTGGCAGACGCGGCAACCGCATTCCTAACCGTCCCTCCGGCGATCTCGACGATCTTCCCCTGTGGATCGCACTTCCAGGCAAGCTCGGCATTGTGAGAGCCCTTCTCACCACAAACCACGGGCCATGCAGAATCCGGAGTGAACAGGAAGTCTGGCGCGGCATAGTTGCGAACGTACCACCGCGCGTCATCCATTCCTGTTTCCTCGTTCGCTCCAAGCAGGATGCGGACGGCCTTTCGATCTGCCGCACAGTCGTGCGTCGAAAGGAAGCGTGCTGCCCGCAGCGTCAGAACAGCCGGTCCCTTGTCGTCAAGCACTCCCCTTCCCACAAGATAGCCTTCGCGCCGTTGCAGAGCGAAGGGATCCGAACTCCATCCAGGACCCGCAGGCACTACATCCAAGTGCGCGATTGTCGCCACCTGGCCATCACGCTCGCCCGGAACATCGGCAAAGCCGATAATCCCGCCGCAGTCGTGAGCCTGGAGACCAAGCCTCGACGCCATTCTCAGCGCACAGTTGAGGGCATCCCGCGGTCCCTTGCCCCATGGCGCATCGGGCCCTGCAGTGGCCGAATCCCCAATACTCTGAATGCTGACAAGCTCTGCGATGTCGGCAACAATCGCCGACCAGTTGTTGTCAACAAAACGACTAATGCACTCTTTGCTTGATGCCATCAGAGTTTCCCTCCAGCACCTCAAGTAGTTCCTGATACCTCATGCCGGAATGGGGAGAGGCAACGGTCCCAAGCATTGAGTAGAGGTACGAGAATATCGAGCTCTTATCCTCCTGGCGCTTGCTAACCAGCACCACGATAATCAGGCTAATGGGTTCATCCTCGACTTTGACAGGTGTGTCAAGCGTGAGCGCAAGTAGCCGTGGCCTGTCTGCCGGCGTTAAGGTAATGCAATGCGGTACCGCAACGCCGTTGAAGCGCAGACACTGGCCCTGACACTCTCGCGCCATTATGGACGCGACCTCTTCCTTTCGGATAACTCCCCTCTCGAGGAAAAGCTCGAGGCCGCAAGAGAGCATGGAAAGATATCCGTCACCGGCAACTCCAATCTCCGCGAAGGAGACTTCGGGGAGAATGTCTGGAAGCGACGTACGGTACTGTGAGTCCGTAACTGCGCGCTTTAGAGCTGCCAAGTCTGCATCGCTCAGAATCCCCCGACAAACAAGATTCCAAGGGAGCCTCTCGAGGCCCTTGTCCGCGAAGGAGTCGTCTCTGATGAGTATCGAGTACGCACCCGTGCCATACTCCCTTTCTGCCGATTGAACGTCATACACGGAAGTAACCGTCACGTTGTCAAACGTATTCTCGAGCATGGCTCGGTTCACTGACTCAAGTGACCTTCTCCCGCAGAGCAGCAGAATCGCAAGGGACTGTCCTGTCGAGCAGAGCCCTGTACCTATCACGTAGAGGGCACAGAGCTCGTGCTCCAAGAACACGTCCTTGCGCAGTGACTCAAGGTACTCGCAGAGGTCCTGGGCAAAGTCGAACTCAATGGGATGATCTATGCGAATGCGGTTAACCTGAGTTCTAAACTCATCTGTCATGAGCGTGGTGAACATTGCAGAGCGGGCAATGTGCTCGAACATGACGGTGGGAAGGTCGGGCCGCGATACCCTCATACCGTGTGAGGCGAGAAGATCGGAAGCTCTGCCAATCAACTCGTAGCGATGCGCAAGGAGCCACGAGTGGAGGTCGCGCTTCCTCGAGATGAGCCTGTCGATTGACGCGCGCGCAACAGTGAGCGAGAGGGGCTCTCCAAGCTCGAACGGGGCTGTGACGATTGCCGCATAGACCTGCGTGCGTGCTTCCTGGAGCGTCAGCCAGGGCTCCATTTCCTGCTGGAAGGACTCTATCTCCTGTGACATAAGCCCGGCGGCAGTCATCCAGGGACCAGCAAGCGTCTGGAGCTCAGTGAGCACTGCACGATCGCGGGCAGCGAGCGCTGCGACAAAGTCTGCCGGTGAAGACTTCTCGAACACAACCTCTATACCCCGCCCACTCTTCATCTCGATAGAGAGCGTGCGGGAGTATCGACGGTTTGCGGAACCAACGCATGCCCTCACGGTGGCATTCGAGAGCCCCGTGCGCTCCTCGACGTCCATCACGGTAGGACGAGGAGAGCTAAGGATTGCCAGCAGCATAGCCGTCTCATCATCGAAGACCGAGGAGAGAAGTGCATCGAGGGCGTCTTGAGACTGGATTGAGAGCCTGTAGATTGGCTCGGCCTCGATAAGTCCGGCCCCGGTCCTCCGCAAGATGTCATTCGCCCGTGCTATGTCACGAAGTACCGTCCTCCTAGAGACGCCTAGGCGAGTGGCCAATTCGGCGCCGGATGCCGGTCCCTCTCGCAGCGCGAGCACTATAGAGCGTTCTCGACCGCTGAACCTCATAGGCTCCGCACCCCCGCCAAAAGGCCTTTGAGACCCTCCTCTAGTTTTGACCGCGGACATGCCACGCACATTCTCAGGTACTTGTCATCGCCGTAGGCAGCACCGTTCATGATGCCAACATGCCCCACGTGCACCAACGCGTCCTGCAAACGCGCAGCGCTCACGCCAAGTGCCGAGGCGTCCATCCAAGCAAGATACGTCCCCTGAGGAACCGAGAACCTAATCTCCGGAATGTTCGTCGAGAGGAACTCCCCAATGGCATCCATGTTCGCACGAATGTAGGAGCGCAGGTCGTCGACGTACTGGTCGCACTTGCGATAACCTGCCGATTGAGCGTACATTCCCAGGATGCTCGTGCTAGATAGCGCGTTGCGCTGCTTGAGCTCAAAGAGAAATTCCTCACGCAGGCCCTTCTCGGGAAAGAACGCGTACGACCCAATAAGCCCAGCGGTGTTGAACGTCTTCGATGACGAGCAGGCAAGCGCGGTGTTCTTCTCGGTAACCTCTGTGATAGGCGTATAGGGCACATCGCCAATGATGATGTCGCGATGGATATCGTCTGAGATAAGGAAGGTGTTAGTCTCAGCGCATATCGAGGCAATTCTCTGCAGCTCGGCCTTCGTGAACACCTTGCCAGTTGGATTGTGGGGGTTGGTCAGGAGAAACACCTTTGCAAGGGGATCAGTGCATGCCCGTTCGAGACCATCCCAGTCAATCTGGTAGTCATCCATGGCAGACGAGAGGCTAACAGGAACTAGTACCCTCCCGTTTCCGCGGATAGCGCCAAAGAACGCATCATACATTGGGGAGAAGGTTACAACCGCATCCCCAGGGTTTGACTTGAGCCTGATCAGCGTTGCGACCGTAAAGATAACGCTAGGACTGTAGACAATCCATTCGGGATTGACGCGTGCCCCTCCCCTGCGGTCAAACCACTCCACGATGGGCTGCTTGAACCCATCGTGATTCCAACGCGTATAGCCAAGTATGGGGTGGTCGAGACGACTTTTAATGGCGGTGAGAATCTCATCGGGAACCGAAAAGTCAGCATCGGAAATGGAGAAGGGAATCACGTCTGAAGACCCAAAACGGTCTGCAGCGTAATCCCACTGTGTGCAATAGGTTCCATGCCTGTCAATGACCTCATTGAAGTCCATATTGCGCTCGACCCCCTTGATTTCATTGGCGAGCTGGCACCCGCCTCACAGGACAGGTGCCAGCGTACCAGCAATCAGTTACATCACGAGATGACGTCCTATGCGGCCTGCTGCGCCTTCTCGGCCTGGCGCTTAAGCCAGATTGACTTGAAGATAATGATCAGAGCCACGTTAAGCACAAGCCCCACTGCGACTGCGATGTAGTAGGCCCACGCAGGAGAAATCAGTCCGAGAAGAGGATCGAAGATGCCAATCCCGGGGGCAATGCGCTGCACACCCAGTGCCATGGAGATTGCGCCAGCAACGCCACCGGCAATGACGTTCGCAGAAATCATTGGCAGGGGAGCGGCAAGTGCATACGGGATGGCGGGCTCGGTTGCGACCGTAGCGCCAACGATAAGTGCAGGAATCGCAGCGTCACGCTCGCCCTCGGTGAACAGGGAAGGACGAATCCAAGTTGCGATGGCGGCTGCCATGGGCGGCAGGATGGTCACAACGCCAACGATGCCATACCAGTCGTAGACGCCAGAAGCAACCAGCGAGAAGGAGAAGAACCACGCAGCCTTATTGACAGGGCCACCCATGTCGAAGGCAAGCATGGCGCCAACCAGGAAGGCACCCGCAAGCTTTGCACCCTCAGGAATACTCGAAAGCATGACGACCAGGCCGTTCATAAGGGCAGCGGCGATGGGTCCAATGAAGTAGTAGGTCAGAAGCGCAAAGACGAGCAGACTGACAAACGGGATAATAAGGAAACCCATCAGGCCGTGCATGTTCTTAGGCAGCTGAATCTTCCTCAGGGCGTTAGCAAAGTAGCCAACGAGGATGCCGATAATCACCGCGCCAATGAAGCCGGCACCCGTCTGGGTACCCAGCAGGTCAGCGCTGTTCGCAAGGTAGGAGCAGATGAACGCGGGGGCGAGTGCGGGCTTGCCGCCAATGGACTGTGCAATCCACGCGCCCATGACGGGAACCATGAAGGAGAAGCCCAGCGAACCAATGGTGTTGAGCACCCACGCTATGGATGCAACCTGGCCATCGGCCGGCTCGATGTTGGGGGCACCAAACTGAATCATGATCGAGCCGATGGCCATGAGAAGGCCGCCGCCAATCACGAACGGCAGAGCAGCGGAAACACCAGCCATCAGGTGGTTCATGAACCCGGTCACAGCGCCGGTGCCATTACGACCACCGAGGTCAACCGAGGTGGCTCGATACAGCTTTGCCTCTCCCTCGAGATTGCCCATCACGGAGTCGATGTTCTTCAGGGCCTCGGACACCGGGAGCTCGATGACCTTTTTGCCATCGAAGCGCACACGGTCATCCTCGTCCATACCCTTGCCAAGGGCGAGGATGACATAGTCGGCATCCTTAATCTGGTCCTTGGTCAGCTGGTTCTCGACACCATTGGCACCCTGGGTCTCGACGTGAACTTCGTAGCCGAGGGCCTCACCTTTGGTTTTAATCGCCTCCGCCACCATGTAGGTGTGCGCGATGCCAGCTGGACAGTTGGTCACCGCAACGATCGATTTGGACATTGCCCGCTCCTTTCTACTGGCCGACAACGGTCGGCACGCCATTCAGATAAGCCCCGTCCCCTCGTCCTCAGGAGGCGTTGCCCGAAAGCACTCCATCGATTGCCTCGAATACCTCATCATCAGTGCCCTTGTTGAGTATCTCTACGAACTCGGGGTGCACGAGCTTGCGGCTAAGCGATGAGAGCAGCCGGAGGTGCTCAGAGTTCGCCCCGCTGGGAACCAGGATGGAGATAACGGTCTGGACCGGCTTGCCATCAATCGAGTTCCACTCGACAGGTTGGGACAGCCGCGCAAAGAGCACCGTGGGCTCAGAGACATCATCAGTCTTGGAATGAGGAATGGCGATGCCTCCTCCAAAGCCAGTCGATGCCTCCTCCTCTCGCTCCTTGTAGTCACGCACTATTGCCTGCGCATCGTGGGCAAGCCCCAAGCTCACCGCACGTTCCGCGAGCCTCTCGAAAACTTCTTCCTGGGTTTTCACATCAATTGTTCCGAGAATGTTTCCGCGAGTGAAGAGCATGTCCCCTCCCCTTCCACATGGCCTCACCCAGCCGACGGCCAGTAAATTGAGGTGCTCCGCTTGGACTTGCCTGAGTATCCCATCATCGAATCCACACCTTAAGAGTGGTTTTGTCGCAGCCCCTGTGACAAAGGCTGGCCGTTATTTAGGACTGGGATGCCCCAGGCGGGGGGCGAGATAACTTTGCCCGGCAATGGGATTCCATCGCCGGGCAACGGAGTTGCATAAGCGGACCAAGCGACTGATGATTGCGACGTTATCTCTCCTCCGTGGCCACTGATACAATTCCTCTACCGCCTCCGAGGAGGGCAGCGCCCATGGACGAGAAATGCAAAGATTCCAGCGACCGCACGACCATCGACCTCTCTCAGGAGGGAAGACCCTCCCTCGCCGTGAGCGACGTCCGAATCAAAAGCATGATCTACACCGTTCGCGGCGAGCAGGTCATGCTCGACAGCGACCTCGCGAAGCTGTACGGCGTGGAGACCAGAACGCTCAACCAAGCCGTCACGAGGAACCCCGACCGCTTCCCGGAGCGCTTCTGCTTCAGACTCACAAAAAAATGGGATGGTGATCCGCGGGCATGTCCGTCACGATATGGACGCACCCAAAGACCGAACTCACTGGACGCGACGTAGAAGCTCGACGGGATTGAGTTGCCCGACAATTGAGTTAGATGCAGAAAATGCTACTGGGTGATTTGAGGAATCCAATCTGCCAAAGTTCCCAACTACGCCGATAAAAGCTGCAATCACATTAGCAGTGAAGAGGACCAAGCTGAACGAGCGCAGCATCCCCGTTGACGACGACGGGAGGCCCTGCTCCCGCAGCAACAGGCGCAGGCGGGTGTGCAGACACTACGTCGGGCTCCGCTTCCACGAGCTGCAGCGCACGAGCATCTCGCTATTGATCGCAAACTGCGTGGACTTCCGAATCGCCAGCAAGCAAGCCGGACACAGCATAGTCTCTACCACGATGGACATCCACAGCGATGCCTTCTCCGAAAACGACAGAATATCCGCGAACGTGGTTGGAAAGTTTCTAAACTAACTAACAAGGTACCGAACGGCGTCGAGAGCCGAACGGTACCTCAAAGGTGTTTCCCACCGCAAGAATTGTAATAGTTAGCTCAACACAGCACCGGTCTTCGCAGAAGCCACCTGCTTCGAGTAACGTTCGAGCAGATGTCCTCCGTTCTCGTGAACAACTGGCTCCCACGATGCGCGACGTGCACTCAGCTCCTCGTCTGAGACGTTCAGCTCGATGAGGTTCTTGTTGAGGTCAACATGGATTTCGTCGCCATCCCTCACGAGGGCGATTGTCCCTCCCTCGAACGCCTCGGGGCAGAGATATCCTACCGAAAGGCCGCCAGAAGCGCCTGAGAAGCGACCATCCGTAATAACTGCCGAATTCGGAATGCCCTTCATTATCTCGGTGACGCGGTGCAGTTCCTTCATTCCGGGTCCCCCCTTGGGGCCCTCGTAACGCACGACTACACCGGTGCCAGGCTTGATGGCATGCGCATTGTATGCAGCAAACGCTTCCTCCTCAGATTCGAAGACCTGGGCCTTGCCTGTCCAAACATGCTGCTCGGCCGGCACGGCGCTGGTTTTCACGAGTGCACCTTCGGGAGCAAGGTTCCCGTAAAGCACCTGTATTCCATTGCAAACTGAATCTGAATCATCCTGCGTCCGGATGACCGAGCGGTCAACAGGAACGTCCCTGTCGAGGTTCTCACCCAGCGTCCGTCCAGTAACGGTCATCGCCGAGGTGTCGAGGTCCCCCTCTATGGTCTTGAGCACAGCGGGAACTCCGCCCGCCTTGTAGAGGTTGATGCAGCTGATGTCACCATTGGGGACGACGTTGCACACGACAGGAGTGCGACTCGTGATGTCGGCAACCTTGTCCCAGGTGACCTCCAGTCCAAGCTCGTGAGCGAGGGCCGGGAGGTGCACCATAGCGTTGAGGGATCCGCCGATAGACGCAAGAAGCTTGACCGCATTGTCAAGAGCCCCCTGGGTCATGATGTCGGAAGGGCATATCCCCTTGCGGACAAGATCAACGACACGCGCGCCGGTCTGCCGTGCGCTGAACCTCCGCTGGCTTGTTGAGCTCGGCCAGAGGGCGCCGTACGGAAGCATCATGCCGAGCGCTTCCGAGAGGCATCCCATGGTGTTTGCGGTGCCCAAGAACGGGCAGACGCCAGGCCCAGTGTAGTACTTGAGCGTTCCCTCTATCACGTCGCGCTCCGAAGCCTCACCACGCAGAAACGCCGCACGAAGAGCCTTGGATTGCGAGGGCTTTATCTCGTCATAGCAGGGTCCTGCGGTAACGATGGCGGAGGGGAGGTTGATGCGCGCTGCGGCGTTGAGCATGCCTGGGATGATCTTGTCGCATGATCCCATGTAGACGACTCCGTCGAAAACCCCCTCTCCCACAATCATGGCCTCGCAAGAGTCGGTAATGAGGTCGCGATGCGGCAGGCAGTAGCGCATACCAGGATGCCCTTGGGCGACACCATCACACATGCCGATAGTGTTGAACTCTATTGGTTCCCCACCAGCCTCGAGCACGCCCTTCTTAACCTCGGCAGCAAGCTGCCGGAGTGGCTCGTGGCCAGGACAGACCTCATTCCAGCTGTTTGCGATCGCAATGAGCGGTTTATCGGGGTCCTCCAGCGAGTCAATCGAAATGCCCGCCGACGCGAGGTGTGCCTTGGAGATAGCGCGCTGAAATGGTTCGAGCTGATCAATCTTGCGTTGCATTATAGTTTCCCTTTCCTGTAAGACAATGAGAGCGAGGAAGTGCTTTTTCGGAGGGATTACGACCAATCTAGGACGTGCATGGGGTTTTCCACGAGCATCCGCCAGTAGTCGTGTTCTTCAATCTCCTTGAGGAGTTGCTCTTTGAGGCCGGTGAGGATGTAGTCAAGGCCGGGCATACCACCATATGACTTGAAGTAGTTCTTTTTGCCCATGTCTCCCGCTAGGCAAACTTGGCCACCGAAGCCAGAGCAAACAAAGTCCTTCAATAGCGACACCCGGACGGAGTCATGTCCCACAAAATCCCTACCAACATGATCGAAGGAAAGGAACGCTCCTCTCTTCATTAAGGATTTCATGTAGGCGGGGTCAAGGGTTAGGTCCGTGTGTGAGAGGCACACGTGTGCCAAGTTCATGCCCCCAGCCTCGAGCAGGTCGAGTTGCTCCATGCCCATCGTGCCCTTGTCGCAGTGTGTAATAACAGGGAGATGATGCTCAGATGCAACCTGGGCGACAATTTTAATCGCCCGTCTCTCCCGCTCCGTGACCTTTCCCAAGGACGTGCCAATCTTGACAGCCGCCGGCTTGACCTTCGAAAAGCCTATTCCATCTTCAATCTCGCGTGTCAGCTCGCGAGCAATCTCTTCGTCAGACAGACTGTCAAACCAGCGCGGAAGCCAAAGGTCCTTGTGAAATCCCGTGACACAGAGCACATTGATGCCAGCTTGCTTGGATATCAAGCGGAGGGCCTCGGGATTTCGACCGTATGCAAGCGGCGTCATGTCCACGATGGTACAGCCGCCCGCCGCCTTGAACAGCTCGGCCTCCTCGATACTTTTCGAGGGCACGTCGAGAGTGTAGTCATAGTAGCGTTCGAGCTCGTCGGGAGAGACGTAGAGGTGTTCGTGAATGTAGGTTGTCCCAAGATCTTGTGGGTCAATCTCTCCGAGGACGGTGTTGATCATAGCTACCTACCATTCCGCTATGGTTCCGTCATAGTTCTTCCAGCTGGGATTTCTCCAGACAAGGCCCTCGGCAGAAACCGCCTTAACTTTCTCCTCGTCGATTTCCAGTCCCAGCCCAGGCCCGCTGGGAACATCAACGTATCCGTCCGAATACTGAAAGACCTCTTTGTTCTTAACGAAGTCGAGAAGATCGAAGCCCTGATTGTAATGGATGCCTAGGCTCTGCTCCTGAATGAACACGTTGGGTGAGCACGCATCGACCTGAAGGGTTGCAGCAAGAGCGATGGGCCCATAGGGAGCGTGAGGTGCAGCAGCCATATCGAACGCCTCGGCCATCGCGATAATCTTACGCATCTCGAGGATGCCCCCGCAGAGCGACACGTCTGGCTGGATGATATCAACTGCCCCCTGCACAAACAGGCGCTTGAACTCCCAGCGCGAATACAGGCGCTCTCCCGTGGCGATAGGGATGGGTACCTCCCGGGAGATGTCATCAAACGATTCCCAGTTCTCCGGAAGAACAGGCTCCTCAATGAACATGGGGTGATACGGGGCAAGGGCATACGCGAGAACCTTTGCCATTGGCTTGTGGACGCGGCCATGGAAGTCGATACCGATTTCGATTTCGTTCCCGCAAGCATTCCGGATTGACTCTACCCTGTCGACAACCTGCTGAACCTTGTCGTAGGTATCAACGTAATGAAGCTCTTCCGTTGCGTTCATCTTCACGGCGCGGAAACCCTTCGCCAGCCTATCCGCGGCGCCATTCGCGACATCAGACGGCCGATCCCCGCCAATCCAGGAATATACCCGCACGCGGTCGCGCGCCTTCCCTCCCAGAAGCTGCCAAACTGGGACGCCGAGAGCCTTACCCTTGATGTCCCAAAGTGCCATCTCGAGTCCAGAAACAATGGTCCCGTTAATTGGGCCGCCACGAAAGAATGATCTGTGTAGCTCTTGCCAAATCCTCTCAATCTCAAAGGGATCGCGACCAACGATTCGCTCGGAAAGCTCCCTCGCTCCCTCGACAACTGTTCGTGTTTTGGTCCCTGAGACCATTTCTCCCCACCCGCTGACACCCTCGTCAGTCTCGACCTTGCAGAAAATCCATCTTGGTTTTACCTCGTAAATCTGAACTCCGGTGATCTTCATTGCCATCCTCGCTATTCGTTGGAAAGAGAGGGGCAGAGCGTGATGCTCCGCCCCTCATGCGGGTACTGCGTGTATAGGGAACTAGGCAAGGAAGCCTGCGAGCCACTGCAGGCAGAAGCCGATAAGGTGCTCGCCAGCGTCCTCGGTGGAGATGAACTGCATGCCATCGGGGAGTACGAAGCCGCCGGCGATCGCGAGCTGGGTATGAACCGGCGCAAGGGCGGTAGCAATCCACAGCACGATGCAGGTAATAATGGTCGTGGAGAGAATACCACGGAAGATGTTGCCCTTACCAAACGCAACAGGCCACGCAGCGAGCCACATCGCCTGGTAAGCAATATCGGCGATGGGGAGAAGCTTGTTGCCGGGCAAGACTGCAGCAAGCAGGAGCGTGATAGGAACCATGATGATTCCAACCGTGATGGCGGACTCATTGGCGACGGTCAGGGCAGCGTCGATACCCATTACGAAGTCGGTACCGGGGAAGCGCTTCTGGAGAATCTCCTTCACGGCGTTTGCGAAAGGAAGGAGACCTTCCATGAGAATCTGCATCATCTTGGGGGTGAGGACCATCGTTGCGGAGGTACTCATGGCAACGATAAGGACCTTGTCAATCGAGTCGCCTGCCAGAAGGCCGATTGCCGCACCAATGATGAAGCCCATGAACATGGGTTCACCGACGAAGCCGAACTTCTCCTGAACTCCCTTGGGGTTGATGTCGATCTTGTTGATGCCGGGGATGACATCCCAAAGCTTGTTCAGCGCGTATGCAACCGGAGCCCAGATTGCGGAGTTAGAGGTCGGGAAGTTGACGCCCTCAAGCTCGAAGTAATCTTCGACGACAGGAGTGGTCCAGTCCGCAATCTTGATTGTGATGATGAAGTCAACAGCAGAAGCGATGATGGAAATCCAGGGATTACCATTGGTGGCATACCAAACCAGAGCGCCTGTGAAAATGAAGTGGTTATAAGACCAGAAGTCTACCATGACCGTCTTGGTCGTCTTGGTGATCAACATGAGGGCGTTCACGCCGAGAACGACGAAGACAACAATTGCGGCAAGAGGGAACGCCCAGGTCGCAGCGGCCCTAGCGGGCCACCCCACGTCCATGATGGAGGTCTGAATTCCCCAGTTCGCGACCATGTTGGTTACGGAATCGGCGACCTGGGCAACGAACCAGTTAATCACCATGTTGACGCCCGCGAAGCCAATGCCCACGAGCAAAGCGGACTTAAGCAAGACGTTGATTTTCACGCGGAAGATGAGGCCGAGAATCAGGATGATGATTGGCATCATGACCATGGGGCCCATCGAAGCGATGGTCTGGAGACCGGTTACCACGAAGTCCATTGCGTCTACCTCCTTGGTTGCAGTTTTCGCTTACGCCTTAAGCTGGGCCTCGATTTCGGCCTTTGCCTTGTCCTCGCCAACTCCTGTTACGAAAGCAGTCCCCTTGATTACGGGCACATCTCCCGTCTCTACGCCCTTGAGCTTGCCCGTGGGTACGATGAAATCCACGTGATTCGACGCAAGGTTGCCCTGAACCTCGGAGAATTTGCACTGAATGATGCGGGGCTCTGGCGCACCGCAAGCCGCTGCAATCTCTTTGACCTTGGCAACAGCCATCGTGGAGGTAATCATCGATGATGCGCAGCACACGATAACCGTCTTTTTCTCCATGCTTTTACCCTTCCTAATTGAATAGCTCTATTACCTGTTGCGCGGAATCGGCATCAGCGATTTGTGCAACGAGTTCCTGGTTTTGCAAGACACCCATAATTTTCTGAAGGGCTTCAAGCTGGTGCTCGGGCTTATCGAACACGGAAAGAACAACCACGCTTACCGGAATCGACTCATCAGAGTCCTCCATGTTGTGCCACTCGACTGGCTTCTTTAACGTAGCGACCAGCAACTGAGTGGTATTTGCGTACTGGTAGTCGGTATGGGGAATCGCAACGTTGATGTCCCCAAGCGCAAGCCCCGTCGGATACTCCCTCTCCCGATCAATCAGGTGCTCCTCATAGGATTGCTTGACCTTGCCCTCGCCAAAGAGGTGGGTTGATACCAGGTGAAGAACTTCCTGGCAGCTCTCTGCGTCAATGTTGAGGAGAATGTCCTCTGGAAAAAGATTGAGCACCATCGGAACTTAGCCTCCCTACCCGCTACCAACGGACCTTCTGCTCGAACGCCTCAATGTCGGCCTTAAGCGCACCCTCATCCATCTCGATGATGTGCTTGGGATCGAAGATGCCGGACCCGATGCCGGCATATGAGGCACCTTCGTCGAAGAACTCCTGGCAGTTGTCACCATTCACGCCGCCAACAACCATGATTGGCATGGGATTAAGAGGGGCCTGAATGTCCTTGATGTACTTTGGGCCAAGCGTGCCTGCGGGGAAGACCTTCACGATGTCCGCTCCCATCTCGAACATATTCCAGACCTCAGAAGGCGAAAAGGCCGAGGGAACGGTTAGAAGGCCATTTGCCTTGCAGATGCTAAAGATCTCCTCGGTAAAGCAGATTGGGGAGAGCGCGAAGCGAGCCCCCGCCTCGACGGCCGCGTAAGCACGCGCAGCAGAAATGACGGTTCCCGCGCCGACGAGAACGTCATCGCCAAACTCATTTGCGACTTTCTCGATGGTCTGGGCCGCACCGGGCGTGTTCATCGCAACCTCAACGGCGCCCAGCTTGGTTCCGACCATGCTCTTCACAACGCATCGAACTTGTTCGTAGTTGTATCCGCGAAGAATGACCGTCACCTTGGGAAACTTTGTAAGACTGAGGTCTATCACGTCTTCCCTCCTGCTTTTGATATTTGTGATGCAAGCTAGGAATGTATTTATCTTGCTTGTTGCTCATATTTGAACACAGTTTCATCACATTAACAAGCAGTGTTTTAGAGAAGGCATTATTTGTATTTAATTGCGGGTATTTGTGACATTTTAACTGCGTGTTTGAAATTTAATACGTATATTTTTCTTTATGAACGATTGTTACTACATAGTTTCTACATATAATTTTGCTCACCAGATACACGTATGTCTGCGAGTAATTGTATAAATCTACTATGAAGGTGAATAACCTGATTCTTCGGAGTGGAGGCCCTCCGGCGCTTGTGCATTGCTCCCCAAGAGCATGGCACCATGCCCTACTCGCTATCTGCCGACTGTCCCATCACCATCATCGATTCGTAGAGGTGCTGGGGGGTTATGGGATCCGGTGGTTCGACGCCAGACTTAACAGCAAGGATGTTGTCCACGACGATATTGCCCATCCGGCGGCTGCTCTCGTAGGTATTGCCCGCCACGTGCGGGGTAACGAGCACGTTGTCGTAGTCGTAGTAGGGCTGGTGCTCTGGCGGCTCCTTGGAGAAGACGTCTATCGCAAAGCCTGCGAGCCTCCCCGACTGGAGCGCGCTGTCAAGCGCGCCATGGCGCACGATCCCCGCACGGGCGGTATTGATGAGAATGGCACCCGGTTTCACAAGCCTAAGCTCGCGTGCACCAATGAGGTTCTTCGTCGACTCGTCCAGCGGAAGGTGAATCGTAATGATGTCAGACCTTCTCAGCAAATCATTCAGTGTGGTGTAGACAACGCCATAAACCGTTGCCTCGTTGCGCTGCACAATGTCGTAGCCCAGGATGTCCATGCCGAATCCCATGGCCCTGCGGGCGACAGCACATCCAATCTGCCCGACGCCGATGATGCCGATGGTCTTGCCATATAAGCTCGTGCCCGTCAGCTTGGTCCAGCCGCCCGATCGCGTGTCTATGACCATCTGCGAGATGTGCCGTTCCAGGTCGAGGATGAGCCCAAACGTGAAGTCCGCAGTTTCCTCGCGGTTCGATGCGGGGGCATACGTGACCTCGATGCCCAGGTCGCGGGCCTCAGCCACGTCCACACCGTCAAAGCCGACACCGTAGCGTGCGATAATCTTTAGCTTTTTGAGCCGCCGGATGACGCTAGCGGGCAGGTCGTCATTGCCGAGGATGATGGCGTTGGCATCTCCCGCAAAGTCCAGCATCTCCGCCTTTGTCAGCGGACGCCCATAGGGATTGAGTCGAACCTCGCAGCCGGCAGCCTTGAGACGCTCGATGGGTTCGTCCGAACCGCGCCCAAAGGTCACAGCAGTAGAGCAAACAACCCAATTGGAACCCATGTCATTCTCCGCAGGATGTTGGTGTGGCGGCGTGAGGTCAAGTCACTGCCCGGTTACCCCTCATATCATAATGAAGAAATCCAAGAGGGAGACATTCCCGCTGTCATGGACGGAAGCCTTCACAGAAACTTTTTCAGCTGCCGAAGAACTGCCCTCAAGACAGGCGGGATTAAGTTGCCGGGTAACGGAATCCCGTTTCCCGGCAATGGGATTCCGTTACCAGGGAAGAAAATCCCGCATGAAAAAGGCCAGAGGACACGTCCTCTGGCCTGCGTATTTATGGTCGCGGGGGCAGGATTTGAACCTGCGACCTTCGGGTTATGAGCCCGACGAGCTACCAAACTGCTCCACCCCGCAATGGGTTGCGCCTCAGCGCAAGAAGTAACTATATGCTCAAGCCTACTCTCGGTCAACACCGCAGCGCGTCTCCATAGAGAAGACAAAAGTGCGCCGAGACACGCAAGGAGACACCGCCGCAGCCCTACCCCAGCCCCTCGAGAATCGCGCGCATCTCATTCTGCACGCCGTGCTCGACGTTGGTGCCCACGACCTTCTCGGCAATCTGCTTCACCGCGTAGCGCGCGTTGCCCATCACGTACGGATGCCCCACGTAGCGAAGCATCGCGTAGTCGTTCATCGAGTCGCCAAACGCCACCACGTCCGCACGGTCAATGCCGTAATAGCCTAGCAGCGCCTCCAGGCCCGTGGCCTTGCTGATCCCGCGCGGCGTGACGTCAATCCAGGTGTTACCAGACGGCATGAACGAGAAGACATCGCCCAGCTCGCGCTCGAGCACGTAGACCATGTCCATGATCTCGTGCGGGCGGTCGTAACAGATGGCTGCCTTGATAATGCTCACGTCCGGCGACGGCGGGTCGTACACGCGCTCGGCATTGGGAAGGTCTTTGTCGAGCTCGCGCACATAGCTGCTCTGGTCGTTAAGCAGGTAGGTGTGCGTGCGATCGTAGAGCACCAGGTGGAAGCAGTCGAACTCCTGGCACGTGCGGAAGAGCCTCAGCACCGCGCGCGTCGAGAAGACCTCACGGTCGAGAAGCACGCCGTCGGCATAGACCTGCGTGCCAAGGGACCCCACGTAGTCCATCCTGTCGGCAACCGGCTCGAACATCCAGCGAAGCGTCTCGTACCTGCGTCCGGAGCTTGCGCAGAAAAGGACCCCGCGGTCGCGCAGCTTCTCGATGAGCTCGAAGGTCTCCTCGGGGAGCAGCGAGTTCTCGTCGAGCAGGGTTCCGTCCATGTCAGCCGCAATCAGCCGTACCATTAGCCCTCCCTTAGGAACGCCGGAACCTCATGCGCACGCGCCGCACGGGCAATCTCGAACAGTGCGTCCGCCACGCCCTCGTCCGCAGACGTGCCGCAGCTAAAGTTGCAGATTCCCTTGACCTCGTCCGTCGCGTTTGCCACAGCGACGGAGTAGTGGACCTCGCTCAGGATCGCAACGTCATTGCCCGAGTCCCCAAAGACCACTACCTCGTCGCGCGTGGCGCCCACCGCATCGAGGATGGTGTCGAGCGCAGAGGCCTTGTTGACCCCACGCGGCAGCACGTCGAACCAGTTGGGAACCGACATGATGGTCTCCACCTCGGGGCATGCCTCGGCAACGAGCTGCTGGCAGTAGGCATGGCGCTTCTCGTCACCGTTGCAGGCGATGGCTGCGGCAATGAAGTCGATGTTGGGAACGTCCTCCACGCGACCGCCGTTGAAGTGGACGAGCCTCTCGTACTTGCTCATCTCCTCCTCGGAGGCACCCACCGCGTAGCCAGGGTTAAAGAGGTTGGTGTCCAGGGGGAAGCAGACAAGGAACATGCCACGCTCGGGCTTGAGCGCGTCAGCTACGCGCTGGAGCCAGTCGTGCGGTATCGAGTAGGTCCACACGTCGCGCCCGTCCACGCGCACGCGCTTGCCGTTGGACATGATGCCCGTCATGAAGCAGGACTCGTCCATGTGGAAGAAGCGCATGAGCTCCACGTAGTCGCGCCCAGTGTCCGGGCCAAAGTGAATCCCGACGTTGATCACGTCGTGGATTGCCTCGAGCGTGCGCGGCGAGACGTGGCGCGCGCCAAACGGGATGAGCGTGTTGTCCATGTCAGAGAGAACGAGCTTGATCAAGGCGATAACCCCCGGAAAACGCAGTTGTGCGGCTACGTACCATCATAGGGGCACGAAGCCGCAGGGCGAATGTCATACGTCAGGTTCAGGCAAGCTCCGCGAAAGCTGCCGCCATGGGGGCGGCGCCGCGCGCAGGCGAGAGACCCCCAGCTAGCGCCGCTGTGGCATGCCACCAACCAGCGCGTCGTCGCGATCGATGCGCACGAGGATGTGCTCCAGGTCGAGCACGCCCGGCAGCTTCACTGGGAGCTCCCCCGCTGGGTAGATCACGAGGCTCCTAAAGCCCGTCCCGCAGCGCACACCAGTCCACTCCATGCGCTCAATCTGGTCGTACTTCACGGTGCGCATGTGGCCAATGTAGGGCCGCACGTCCATGAAGTCGTCGTAGAGCGAGACGCGGTAGCGCCGCATGAACGCCCACAGCACAAAGACCACGACCACGAAGGACGAGAAGAACGGCACCACCACGTCCGCGCTGGCGTCAAAGCCTCCCACGTCGCAGAGCCAGCCCAGCATGAGCCCAATGGCCCCCATGAGCACCATCGCAAACGCCAGCGAGCGCGAGAGCGCCGAAGAAATCACGTAGGTGTCGTGGTGGCTGTGGTGGCGCTCCGAGATGCCAACGCTGCCAGCCCACTCGACAAGGCAGGCAAGCACGGGCAGCACGGCTGCGGCCACCGAGAAGAGATCTGCCACCTGGGGGCTCATCGCGCCACCTGCTGGCCGGCCGCTTGCTTGCCGGCCGTCTGCGGCACGGCGAACTTGGCGACAAGGTTCTGCAGGATGTCGACCGTGATCTCGAGCGAAGACACGGGAATGAACTCGCGCACCGAGTGCGCGTTGTAGCCACCGGTGGCGATGTTGGGGCACGGCAGGCCACGCAGCGAGAGCTGCGAGCCGTCAGTACCACCGCGCACGGCGATGACTTGCGGCTCCACGCCCGCTTCGCGGTTTGCGTCAAGGGCATTGTCGATGAGGAAGGGGCAGTCGCCAAAGGCCTCGGCCATGTTGCGGTACTGCTCGTGCAGGGTCACGCTGACGGTTCCCTCGCCGTAGCGCTTGTTCAGGAACGCGGCGATGTCCTTGAGCGTCTGCTGGCGCTGCGAGAAGATCCGCGAGTCGTGGTCGCGCACGATGTAGGAGAGTGTGACCTCGGACGCCGTGCCGCGAATCACCGTGGGGTGGAAGAAGCCCTCGCGACCGCTGGTGTGCTCGGGCCTCTCGGCAGCGGGCACCAGCTGATCGAACTCGGCAGCAACCGTAATGGCGTTCACCATCACGTTCTTGGCCGAGCCCGGATGCACCATCACGCCACGCACGCGCACCAGGGCCTCGGCGGCGTTGAACGTCTCGTAGTTGAACTCGCCCAGCGCCTCGCCGTCAACCGTATAGCCCCAGGCCGCGCCGAGCTTCTCAAGGTCGAGCAGAGCCGCGCCATGGCCAATCTCCTCGTCAGGAACAAAGGCCAGTTTGAGCGTGGGGTGCAGGATGCTCGGGTCCTTGAGGAGACGAGCCGCCAGCGAGCAGATCTCTGCAACGCCGGCCTTGTCGTCCGCACCGAGGAGCGTCGAGCCGTCGGAGCACACGATGTCCTTGCCCACAAAGCCCGCGAGATCCGGCACCTGCTCGGGCGTGGTCTCGATGATCTGGCCGTCAACGACGCCCGCCACGAGGCTGCCGCCCTCGTAGCGCACCACGTGCGGGCGCACGCCCAGGGAGGGGGCGTCGGCCGTGGTGTCAAGGTGCGAGCACAGGCAGAGGGCAGGGAGGTCCTCGGCGCCAGCGGAGGCAGGAACGGTGCCCAGCACGTAGGCGTGCTCATCCACGCTCACGTCCTGGCAGCCCATAGCAGAAAGCTCGTCTGCCAAAAGGCGGGCCATGCCGTGCTCCAGAGGGCTCGAGGGCACCTCCTCCTCGTTGTCCGGGTCGGAGGGGGAATCAACCTGCACGTAGCGCAGGAAGCGCTCGAGAACGTCGCTCATGCGGTCTTCCTTTCGGATTGCCGTGTGGTGGCCCGCCGCGTGCGGGCCGTTTTGCTCACCAGCCGAAAGTCTACACCCTTGCGGAGAGGGGCGCCCCCTCCCTCATGAGGTAGCGCGCCACACCGGAGTCCTTGCAGCTTGCCGTCACGTGATCCGCCGCGGCCAGGCATTCCGGGGTGGCGTTTGCCATGGCCACGCCGTCACCGGCGGCGCGCAGCATGGCGATGTCGTTTGACGAGTCGCCAAAGGCAACGGCATCTGCGGTCGAGAAGCCCAGGTAGTGGCAGAGCCATGTGAGGCCTGCGCCCTTGTCGGCACCCGCGTGGGTAATCTCGACGTTGCAGGGCAGCGACGACGCGCGCGTGAGCTCCGGGCGCGCGTCCACGGCCTCCCACACGGCGCGTTTGTCATTCTCGTTGAGGTAGAAGACGTTCACCCGGCAGATGGAGCCCACCGCGTCAATCATCTGGTCCACGCTCTTGTCGCAGCAGGTGCGCACGGAGGTCACCACATAGCGGGTGGCCTCGGAGACGTCCATCTCGTCGATGATGTGCCAGCGGTCGCGCGCCGTGAAGACGCCGCCGTCGGCAAAGAGGTCGAAGGTCACCTCTCGGTCCTGGAGCTCGTGCCAGAGGTCGTGGACAAGTGCGTGGTCGAGCGTGACCTCACGCAGGTTGCGGTTCTCGCGCAGGTCGCGGACGATTGCCCCGTTGCAGCACACGGCATAGCGCACGCTGGGATGGCGCACCAACTCCTCCGGAAGACCGGTGTGGTTGCGGCCGGTGCACGGCACAAACTGGATGCCCCGCTCGTACGCAAGGTCGAGGGCCTGGCGGTTGAGCGGCGTGATGGTCTTCTCGGGCGTAAGGAACGTGTCATCCATATCGACAAAGACGAGCTTGAGCACTACCTCTCCTCTCCTACTGAAAATCCAGTGCCATGATACTCGAGCAACTCGTGCTGCGCGCGAAGAGACTCATCGCATTGGATTCACGCTCATCCATAGAAAAGCCGGACGCGCAAAGAGCGCGACCGGCTTGTCAGGCAACGTCTTTGTCCTCTAGGTTCTAAGCGGTCTGCTGTCCCCCGGCAGCCTTGCCCTTGTTCTGCCTGAGCGTCATGAGGGCAATGACAATCGCTGCGCAGACGAGCGAACCCACGATGAGGCAGATGAGGAATCCCGGAATGTTGTTAATAACGTTGGGGATGAAGAGAAGGAAGATGCCACCGTGCGGAGCCGTGCATTCGATTCCCATGAGCAGGGACATCACCGCAGCCACGGCGCCACCAATCATGCAGCCGGGCAGAACCTGCAGCGGATAGCTTGTCGCAAACGGAATTGCACCCTCGGTGATATAGGAGAAGCCGAGAAGGATAGCAGCCTTACCGGAGTCACGCTCCTCCTGGGTCCAGAGGCTCCTCTTGAAGAAGGTCGCGAATGCAACGCCAATAGGAGGCACCATACCACACAGCATGACGGCGGCCATGGGGCCATAGACGCCGGCGTCAAGCGCGCCGATAGCGAAGGCATAGAGGACCTTCGAAACCGCGCCGCCAAGGTCAAAGTACAGAAGACCGCACACGATACCGAGCACAACATTGCCGGCACCGTTGAGCGAGCTCAGGAAGCTCGTAATGGCAGCAGTCAGTGCAGCAACCGGGGTTCCAATAACGTAGTACATACCAAGCCCAACGATGGTCGTTGAGAGCAGTGGGAGGATGAGAATCGGCTTTAGGCCGGTGAACGCTGGCGGGAGCTTGATGGCCTTGTTCAGCCAGTACGTGAGGTAGCCCGCAAAGAGGCCAGCAAGGATGCCGCCGATGAAGCCGGATTGAATCTGGACCGCAATGAGGCCCCCAATGAGACCAGGCACGAAGCCGGGACGATCAGCAACGGAGTCAGCAATGAAGGCGGAGAGGACCGGCACCATCATCCCCAGGCCGAAGGTGGCGCCGACTTGCCTGATGTAGTAGGGAAGCGTTCCTTCGGCTTCAAACGCCCATACGATTCCGGAGTCACTCAGGACATTGCCGAACGCATAGCTCACTGCAGTCAGGATGCCGCCCGCTACAACGATGGGCAGCATGTGAGAGACGCCGTTCATGATGTGCTTGAAGATGGTCGACGCACCCGAGGCGGCCGAAGAACCCGTAGTTGTCACCTCGACTGAAGTGGCGGACTGCTCCTCGCCAGAGATTCGGACGGTCCCGGTCTTTGAGACAGCTTTCTCGATGGCACCCTTGGGGTCCTTGATACCCGCATCGCAAGAAATTTTGAGAACGTCTTTGCCAACGAAGCGGGACTCGTCAACGGCCTTGTCGGTCGCGAAAACGACCGCATCGGCTGCAGCAATGTCCTCGGCGCTCAGCACATCCTCAGCACCGGAAGCGCCCTGCTTCTCGACGCTAATCTCGTAGCCAAGCTCCTCGGCTGCGTTCTCGAGCGCCTTTGCGGCCATATAGGTGTGCGCGATACCAGTGATGCACGACGTGATAGCCACTACCCGCTTGCCCATCTTCTCTCCTCACCACTAGGCGAATTATCGGGAGGGCGACCTGTCCCCCCTCCGTTATGCTGATATAGTCGTTTCTATTTACTTATTTGTCAATACTAATTTGAGCTGATAATGTAGTTCCGACGGCGAGCGGTACCATCTTGGACCGCGAAAGACGCAGGTGGCAGGCCAGATCCGCTGGCCCAAACGCTGCGTTATCGAACAGATGTGATTGTTATGCCGCTGTCGAGCGTGATTTCCTCGGTAGACTGCACGAGAACGCTTCTGAGCAGGTAGACCATATGGTTCACCTGGAGGAGCGGCGTACCCGCCTTTACGTTGAGGAGCTCAGCAACGTCGCCTCTGGCACTGATCGCGGAGATGCGCTTGTTGACATGGCTAATCGAGTAGCCGCACTCGTCCTCGATGTAGTGAATCATGGAGCCATAGAGGGCCTTCTCCGAAAACCCGGGAAAGAGGTAGAGAGGCATGTAGGTGTTCTCGAGGGCGTGCGGTTTCCCACCGACGATGCGAAGGCGCCGATAGTGAATGAGGGAGTCCGTCTCCGACACCTGGAACTGCTCTGCCATCTCGCCCGCGGGGACATTCTCAAGCTCAAGCACGCGGCTCTCGATGCTAACGTGCTGCCCAGCGTATCGCTCCGAAAGGGTCGTGAGGTTGTTCTCGATGAAGAACTCGGGCGGGTTCACGAAGAAGCCCGAGCCCTGGCGGCTGTGGATGAGGCCGTCCTGTTTAAGGGCATCGAGCGCCTTACGCAATGTGGGCCGACTCACTTCGTAGCGCTTGCAGAGGACCTCCTCGCTCTCGAGGGCACTTCTCGAGGCGTAGGTCCCATCAAGAATCTTCTTGCGAAGGTCACGGTAGACCGCGTCGTGCTTGCTCATGACGGACCTCAAGTCGATGGGTTGTACATACAAGTTGATTGTTACCCATTATGACTTACGGATGTCACGTCCGCCAAACGATTCAATTTTCGCAATCCACATTGCCGTCGCATTGGCAGTGGGCACCGCTACGTCCTTAAGGTACTGATGTGAGCCTATGCTCTTCGCCTTGCCAATGCCGAAATCGTGGTAGGGAAGCAGCTCCACGTGATCGATGCCGGGACGTCTACTTAAATCGGCTATTCGCTTGAAGTGCTCAATGTCATCGGAGAAGCCGGGGATGATAGGACAGCGCAGAACAATTTGCGAGCCCGCCGCACCAAGAGCTTCGATTTTTTCAAGAACCATACTCTCGGGCATGCCAACAACCGATTTGTAACGGCACTCCCCTGTCACCTTGTAGTCGAGAAGAAAGAGGTCGACGAAGCGCGCAATTTCAACGAAGTGCGCCGTAGGCCCGAATCCGCTCGTCTCAAGTGCAAGATGCCAGCCTCGTTCCTTCACTGCCCGGGCAATGGCGAGGGTGTCAGCGTAGCGGCTCATGGCCTCACCCCCCGAGATTGTGACGCCTCCGCCCGAGGCAGTATAATATGCCTCGTCACGAGCGATGACATCTACAATCGCTTCAACGCTCATCTCGCGGCCGTAGAGCTTGAGCGCATCATGCGGGCATGCTCTAACACAGCGGCCACAGGTTACGCATCGCGAGAAGTCGACCACGTGCGCACCTGACGAAAAGTCATGGACACCCTGCTCGCACACCTCTGCACACCGGCCGCAACCAACGCAGTTCTCGGCGATAAAGGCCAGCTGTGGTAGAGGGCTATTAGACTCCGGGTTATGACACCAGGGGCACGTGAGCGGACAACCCTTGAGATAGACCGTCGTGCGAATGCCTGGCCCGTCGTTCACGCAGAAGCGTTGGATGTCAAAAACGGTGGGCATGAGAATCATCCGTTCAACGTACGCGCCAGGATTTCCTGCTGCACATCCTTCTCGAGGGCGACGAAGCGAGCCGAGAAACCCCCGACGCGCACGAGGAGGTTCTGGTGAAGCTCAGGGTGCGCGATGGCGTCCTCGAGCTCGCCGAGGTCCACGACCGACACCATGAGCTGGCATCCTCCGTTTTCGAAGTAGGTCTTGATTAACGCGCGCAGCACCGGCATCTTGGACACAAACATGTCATGCGTGAACTTGATGTTCTGAACCGAACCGGCATGGTCATTGACGTCAAGCTTGACCAGCGAGTTGAGCATCGCCGTGGGACCGTTATGGTCGGCGCCGGATTGTGGGTTGTTGCCATTGTTCATGAACATCCCGCACAGGCGGCCATCGGGACTCGCGCCAGTCTTCCTACCCCACTCAGTGTTCACCTGGTTGTTGATCAGCACGGTTCCGTAGTTGTGGAAGCCAACCTCCTCGCCGGTCTTCCTCACCGTTCGGCAGATGAACTCATGGAGGCGCACGGCAATGTCATCGGCGTAGTCATCATCGTTGCCGTACTTGGGAGCGGCGAGCAGGTCATGCCTCAGTGCCTCGTAACCCTCGAAGTTGGCGTTGGTAGCGTCAACTACCTCGCGAAGGGTATAGCGCCCCTCGTCAAAGACAACCTTTTTAATTGCGGCAAGCGAGTCGGAGGCATTGATGTTGCCATAGGTCTCGTCAGTTCCTCCGAGGTATCGAACGCCACCCTTGAGAATAGAACGGCCGCGCTCGAGGCAGTCATTTGTGAGAAGCGACGTCATGAGGAAGTCGCACTGGGTGCGCATGAGCTCGTAGGAGTACCAGTGGATGCGTGCGCAGTCGGAGAAGTACTTTTCCAGCAAGCGCTCGTACTGCTCGAAGACGTCATCGAAACTCTTGAGCTCTTCTGGTGCCTTCAGCCTGACTCCGTTGGAGCGATCGACGCCGTCATAGTTGTCAATCCCCTTGTTGAGGGAGACATTCAAGAGCTTAAGCACGTTGATGAGGGCGTTGGGCGTCCCAACGCTTGCGTGGTTGATGACGAGTTCGCCACAGCCGAAGGGCACGTAGTCCTCCGCGGTACGCTCGTCAACGTTGAGGGCGCTCATGACCTGGGGAACCACAACCTCGTCATTGAGCAGCATCGGGTACGTGCAACCCGAGCCGATGCAATCGAGCGCCTGCTGGTAGATGCTCTCGTCCATGCCCCTGTAACAACGCAGAGTGAACTGAGGCTCCACAGTGCGGTTTTGGCGGACGGCCTCGATTGCGATGCGGACAAAGCGGTCGGATGCCTCGGGCGCCTTGCGGCCAAGTCCCCCAACGATGATGCGGCCATTGACGTTGGAGTGGCGAGCGTCGATGAGCTTAAACCAGGACTTGATGATGGCGAGGGCATCGGACTCGCTGAGAACCCCAGCATCGAGATCATGCGCCAGCAGCTCCCCAAGGTAGACGTCCGCACGGCCGTAGTTGACGACGCCAGCCATGAGTGTGTAGAGCCAGCAGAGCTCAATGCCCTCCATGAGGGTCTCGGGCTTGTGGACGAGAATGCCAGATAGCGCATCCTCGATGCGATCAAGTTCGGCCACACGACACTGGGACTTGCCCTGCTTGGCTGCCTCGCAAAGGCCTATGTGGCAGCGGATGGTCTTAGCGAGGAGATCAAGACACTCTCCCATAATGTCGAAGAACTCGTTGTTACCGGGGCTGGCGACACGGCAACGCTCGATTTTGTCCCTTAAGCCAGGTATACCGAGGGAGACGAGGGACTCGTAGTCGAGCATGGTCCCGGATAGACGTGCGGTCACAACGGCACCATACTTGCCATCGACGAACTTGCCAAAGGTATCTGGCGTGAGCACCTGCTCGTAGAAGATCGAGCGGGTGTCATTCTTGTCCCAGTACGCTTCGATATTATCGATGCGACGCAGGTCATTGGGGTCATCGGTCTGAGAGCGAAGGGCATTGAGCTTGGCAAAGCTGCAATAGTGCCCTACCCCGCCAACCGACGTGACGCAACCGAAGCCCACGGGCAGGACGTCAGTGCGCCCAACGACAAGATCCTCATCCTCAACGTGACGGAAGGTGACAGGATAGAGCACCTTAAGGCACTCCATCTCTCTTCGCGCGGTCGAGGAGGAGGCGTTTGCGCGATGGGTGTCTGTATACGCCTCCATGATGTCAATCTGCTGGTGGACGGGCTTCTCGCAAGGGACCTTCTTGTTTACCTCAACGATTTCGGCAACGCTCTTGTCGTTTTTCATTTCGTGCCCTCCCTTGAGGTTCCTTCGATTGACACCAATGTAGCATGACTAATTTGTAATTACAATTTGTTCACAACATTCTCTGCAATCATTCTCAAGGACGCCGGACCGAACGATTCGGATCCGGCGTCCTACGTCAGCAGTCTGCCATGTGCGCCAATATCATCCCCCCGTCATCACGCAATCGAGAACGGATGTGTGACGACGGGGCTGTTCTGGTAGAAGAGGAGTCAGAGAAGCCCGCGGGCGACGGAAGCTCCATCGCCCGCGGGCCCCTTCCCTACTTGATCACGCCAGCCCGGCGCTTGGCGTCCTCGATCTGGGCGAGCTGCTCGTCCGAGAGGTGAATCGCCGGCGCGCCGTGGCCCACGCCGCCCTCGTTCACGATGGAGTCGTGGTGGTAGCGCGACTCGTCCACGTACGGCGCCACGGCGTCGTTCACCGTGGGGTCGTTGGGGTTCTCAAGGTGGAACCCGCGCGAGTGATCCTTGCGGTAGTTCTCCTTGGCCACGCTGATCATGAGCTTGATGCGGTTAAGCTGGTTCACCTCGGAGGCGCCGGGGTCGTAGTCGACGGCCACGATGTTGCTCTCAGGGTGCATCTGGCGCAGGCGCTTGATCACGGACTTGCCCACCACGTGGTTGGGCAGGCACGCGAAGGGCTGCGCGCACACGATGTTGGGCGTACCGTGCTCGATGAGGTCTACCATCTCGGCCGTGAGCAGCCAGCCCTCGCCCATGGTGTTGCAAAGGGAGAGGACCTGCTCGGCCTTGTCGGCAAGCTCAAAGATGTCCTCGTACGGCTCGAAGCGCGAGGACTGCGCCAGCATGCGGTCCATTGGCTTGCGGGCGGCCTCGATGAGCTTGATACCCGCCATGTGCGTGAGGCGCTTGGACGCCTTGGAGCCAAGCTCGCCCTTCATGTTGATGGGGCTCGTGAGGCCAAAGAGGAAGAAGTCGACAAGGCCGGGCACGTTGGCCTCGCAACCCTCGGCCTCGATGACCTTGACCAGCTGGTTGTTGGCCGTGGGGTGGAACTTGACGAGAATCTCGCCCACCACGCCCACGCGCGGCTTGGAGCGGTCGTTCACGAGCGGCACCTGATCGAAGGCAGTGATGGTCTCCTGGCAGATCCGCTCGAAGCTGCGCTTGTTGAGCGTGTGCACGGCCGCCTTCATGCGGGCCATGTACTTGTCGTGCAGCGCGTTGACCGAGCCCTTCTCGGCCTCGTACGGACGCGTGCGATAGACGCACTGCATCATGAGGTCGCCGTAGAGCAGGATGTAGATGGCCTTGGTGAGAAGGGCCGGGTCCTTGATGGACCAGCCGGGGTTGTCCTCGTCCAGGCCCGTGGCCATGTTGATCGAGATCACGGGGATGTCAGGGTGACCACTCTCGCGCAGTGCCTTGCGGATAAGGGCGATGTAGTTGGTGGCTCGGCAGCCGCCGCCGGTCTGCGAGATGAGGACGGCCGTGTGCGAGAGGTCGTACTTGCCGCTCTCGATTGCCTCCATGATCTGGCCCACCGTGAGGATGGACGGGTAGCAGATGTCGTTGTTCACGTACTTCAGGCCCGCGTCAACGGCGCCCTGGTCAACCGAGGGGAGAAGCACCAGGTTGTAGCCATAGTCGCGAAGGACAGCTTCGGCCAGCTCAAAGTGCACGGGGCTCATCTGCGGCGCGAGGATGGTGTAGTGCGCGTCCTGCATCTCCTTGGTGTAGCGCACCTTCTGGAAGGCCGCGCTCTTGGCCTCGCGGTAGACGGGCGTGCGGCGCGAGAGGTCGGTCTTGCGGGCGCGCTCGAGCGAGCCGTCGGCCAGGCGCACGCCCACGGGCTCGACCTCCTTGGCCTCGCCCTCGGCGGTCTTCTCCTCGAGCTGCTCCTGCTGCTCCTTCAGGGCCGCCATCAGCGAGCGAATGCGGATGCGGGCGGCACCAAGGTTGGAGACCTGGTCGATCTTGAGCACCGTGTAGATCTTGCCGGATGCCTCGAGGATCTCCTGGACCTGGTCGGTGGTGAGGGCGTCAAGGCCGCAGCCAAACGAGAAGAGCTGGATGAGGTCGAGGTCATTGCGGGTGGCCACAAAGCGGGCGGCGCGGTAGAGGCGGCTGTGGAACATCCACTGGTCAACCACGCGGATGGGGCGCTCGGGGCTCATCTTGTGCGCCACAGAGTCCTCGGTGAGCACCGCAAAGCCAAAGGAGTGAACCAGCTCGGGGATGGCGTGGTTGATCTCGGGGTCGTTGTGATAGGGGCGCCCTGCCAGCACGATGCCGTGGGCGTTGTGCTCCTCCATCCAGGCCAGGGCCTCGTCGCCGGCGCGGTGCATGGCGTTCTTGAAGTCGATGTCGGCCTGCCAGGCAACGTTCACGGCCTCGTCGATCTCTGCGCGGGTGATGTGCTGCCCGTGGAAGCGTCCCTTGCCCTTGGCGGCGTCCTGCTCGCGCTGGACCGAGATGATCTCGTACAGGCGGCGCTTGAGCTCGCGCTTGTCGTCATACGGAACGAAGGGCGCAAGGTACTCCACGCTGGGGTCCGAGAGCTCGTCCACGTTGAGCCCCAGCGCCTGCGGGTAGCTCATCACGATGGGGCAGTTGTAGTGGTTGGTGGCGGTGTCGTCCTCCTTGCGCTCCCAGCGGATGCAGGGCATCCAGATAAAGTCCGGGTCCTTGGCAAGGAGATTCATGATGTGGCCGTGGCTCAGCTTTGCCGGATAGCACGCGGACTCGGAGGGCATGGACTCGATGCCGGCGTCGTAGGTCTTCGAGGACGTCTGGTCAGAGATCATCACCGAGAAGCCCAGCTTGGTGAAGAACGCGTGCCAGAAGGGGTAGTTCTCGTACATGTTGAGCGCGCGCGGGATGCCCACCGTGCCACGCGGCGCGGTCTCTGCATCCAGGCAGGGACGGTCGAACAGCAGCTTGTTCTTGAACTCGAAGAGGTTGGGGGCGTCGTTTTTGGTCTTGCCCGAACGGCCCGCGCCCTTCTCGCAGCGGTTACCCGTGATGAAGCGGTGGCCGCCGCCAAAGTCGTTAATCGTGAGCAGGCAGTTGTTTGCGCAGCGCCCGCAGTGGACGTTGGTGTGCTTGACCTTGAGGTTGTCGATGTCCTCGCGCGAGAGGACCGTCGAGGTACCCGTGGCGCCCGCGCGGTCACGGGCGAGAAGCGCCGCGCCGTAGGCGCCCATGCAGCCGGCGATATCGGGGCGGATGACCTGGCGGCCAGTGAGCAGCTCGAAGGCGCGCAGGGTGGCGTCGCTCATGAAGGTGCCGCCCTGGACCACGCAGTACTTGCCAATCTCGTCAAAGTCGCGCAGCTTGATGACCTTGAAGAGGGCGTTCTTGATCACGGAGTACGAGAGGCCCGCGGCCACGTCGCCAATGGTCGCACCCTCCTTCTGCGCCTGCTTGACGCGGGAGTTCATGAAGACGGTGCAGCGGCTACCCAGGTCAACGGGGGCCTTTGCGGTCACGGCGACCTTCGCAAAGTCCTGGACGCTCATGTCCATGGACTTGGCAAAGCTCTCGATAAACGAGCCGCAGCCCGAGGAGCAGGCCTCGTTGAGCATGATGTGCTCGATGACGCCACTGCGCACCTGGAGGCACTTCATGTCCTGGCCGCCAATGTCGAGAATGAACTCGACGCCTGGGACGAAGGCCTTCGCGCCGCGCAGGTGGGCGACGGTCTCGATCTCGCCAGAGTCCGCGCGCAGGGCCTCGATGAGGATGCCCTCGCCGTAGCCCGTGGTGGTCACGTGGCCAATGGTGCAACCCTCGGGCATGGCGTCGTAGATGCCGTCCATGATGTGGCGCGCAGTGCCCAGGACGTCGCCGTTGTTGTTGCCGTACCAGGTGTAGAGAAGCTCGCCGTTCTCGCCCACCACGGCGCACTTCATGGTGGTGGAGCCAGCGTCGATGCCAATGAAGACGCGACCGCGGTAGCTGGCCAGGTCACCCTTGGGCACGACCTCCTTGTTGTGGCGCTCCTTGAACTCCTTGTAGTCCTCCTCGGTGGCAAAGAGCGGGTCCAGACGCTGGACCTCGGAGCCCTGGACGTCCTTCAGCTGCTCGAGCGAGCGGATGACCTCGGCAAAGGTCACGCGCTTGTCGGACTCGCCCGCCAGCGCGGCGCCGGTCGCCACGAAGAGGTGCGCGTTGGTGGGAACCACGCGGTGCTCCTCGTCGAGGTCAAGCGTGATGTAGAAGCGGCGGCGCAGCTCGGAGAGGTACTGCAGGGGACCGCCGAGAAACGCCACGTAGCCCTTGATGGGGTGACCGCAGGCCAGGCCCGAGACGGTCTGCGTGACCACGGCCTGGAAGATGGAGGCGGCCACGTCCTCGGGGCGGGCGCCCTCGTTGAGCAGCGGCTGGACGTCGGACTTGGCAAAGACGCCGCAGCGGCTGGCGATGGGGTGGATCTGCGTGGCGCCCTTGGCCAGCTCGTTCAGGCCCATGGCGTCGGTCTTGAGGAGAGTTGCCATCTGGTCGATGAAGGCGCCCGTGCCGCCGGCGCAGGTGCCGTTCATGCGCTGCTCGATGCCGTTGTCAAAGTAGATAATCTTGGCGTCCTCGCCGCCCAGCTCGATGGCGACGTCGGTCTGCGGGATGAGGGCCTCCACGGCGCGCTTGGACGCGATGACCTCCTGGACAAACTCGAGGTCGAGCCACTTGGCAAGCAGCATGCCGCCGGAGCCGGTAATCGAGACGCGCATGGGGACGTTGCCCACCACGCGCTGGGCGCCCGCGAAGAGCTCCTTGGCCGTGGCGCGGATGTCGGTGTGGTGGCGCTCGTAGTTGGCGTAGACCAGGTTCCCCGAGGCGTCAATCACGGCGAGCTTGACCGTGGTCGAGCCAACGTCGATGCCCAGGCGCAGGTCGGCGCCGGTGAAGTCCTGCGGCGTTGCGGGATAGAGCTCCGCGCCGTTCTCGGTGAGCTCGAGCGGCTCTGCAGTTGCGTTGTTCTCGGTCATCAGTTGTTGTCCTCCTCGTCGGGAAGCATGACTGCCAGCGCAAAGCTGGGCAGGTCGAGCTCTATGGGGCTGTCGTACAGGTCGCCGGGGCGCACGAACATGAGGGCGGTCATGATGCGAGCCATGGTGCGAACGCTCTCGCGCATGCCGCCCTCGAGCCAGCGGAGAAGCACGCCGACCTCGGCAGATATCGCAAAGGTGAGGTAGTAGTCAAAGAAGGCGCCCAAGGCGCGCAGGTCGATGCCGTCGAGCGCGCGGCCGGCCACGACCTCGTGGACCATGGAGCGGATGCGCTGCGAGAAGGCCGGGTCTCCGCCCTCCCCCAGAAGCGGGCGCAGGTACGAGCCGCGCTTCTTGAAGTAGGAGAGCACCTCCTGCGAGCCGGGGCAGGGCTCCTGGTGGTTTATGGCATCCGCGAGCTGGTCGAGATGCACGCTGGCAAGTTGCGCCACCAGCGGACGGAGCTCCGCGACCGTTTCCTTCTCGATGCAGTTCACGAGGTCCGGGATGTCCCTGTAGTGCGAGTAGAACGTGCGACGTGTGACGCCGGCGCGGCTGGTCACGGCAGTCACCGTGACGCGGGAGAGGTCGCCCGTGGCGGCTATCTCCTCCGCGAGCGCGTCCCGGAGCGCGAGGCGCGTGCGACGCGTGCGACGGTCCGTGACCTGCGGGACATCGCTCGCGGCCGGTTGGACTTCGCGTGCGGCGCGCTGGACGTCGCGTGCTGCCGGCGAAACGTCGCTGACGGTTTGGCTCAAGCCCTGGCCCCCATTTCTTCACACAGTGAGTACTATTTCACGCCTTGTGAAGTATTGCACAGTGTGAGTAGTTATTTCTCGGCAAGTCTACCGCTGCCCAAGTGTCACACGCGCTCCACAATGAGACAAAGGGACAGTCCCTTTGTCTCATTGTGGAGCGCTGACGTTGGAACAGCCAAAGGTCCCGGCACCAAGAGCGCTGCGCTGTTCCTAGGACACTGCGTTGTTACCGGCGTGTCGCGTTACTCAGACATTTGCCCAGTTGATGGATGCCACCTCCCAACAGGCCGGTAACAACACCAATGGGCGCGCAGATAGGCACGCAGCTCTTGTTACCGGGCCATCGTCACACTTGAGAATTGCCCCAGATAACAACAGCACTCACACAACGAGCCGGTAACAAGCGGGCGAGATACCTGCAGTCAGCAAGGCTGTTGTTACCGACCAGTCATGAGGCTCGCACATTTGTCCAGTTGGCACGCGCAATCTCAAACGGGCCGGTAACAACGGCAATTGGGCAGCGGGTGTTGTTACCGGCTTGCAGTTTCCATCAAACCTTACCTGGGAAAACAATCAGATCCCAAGCCGAGCCGGTAACAACGTTGGTGCCATAGGGGCTGGGGAGCAGGGAAGGCATAGGGGGCCTGAGCGCGGGGCAAGCCAGAACTTTTCTATTCATTTCCGCACGCGAGGAAAACCCAGAATTTATGACAGATTTTGGTCAGAACCTTGAAAGGTCCTTGTCAGCAAGCTGCATGCACCATGCAGCAGCACAATCTGGCTGCTGACAAAGGGGAGAAAACCAGGTCTTGCTGCCCCCCGTGGATGCAAACGAGCTCGAAAAAGTCCCTATCACGTAACCCAAAGTGACAGAGGATGACAATGCATAGTTTAAAAATAAAATTCACTGAATATTAGCGCCTCGCGACAGCAGCGCATTCGTATACTACTCGCCAACCATCGGCCGAAGGCGAGTAGGTCATGCAGCTGTCGCTTAACAAACAATCTGCGCTTCGAGCGCTCAGGGCAATCAGATGTGGAAAGATTCCGCAGGTTAATCGGCCCATAGCCCGCATGGCAAGGGCCCCTCTCCGCTCATCCCAACGTCCGGACGGCAGGAAGCGCTGGTCTCCAGCGGCCGCCCACCTTACCTGGCTGGGCATGCCCCAGCCAACCCAACGCGCACCGCTGCATGTTGCCGTACCGTCTGACCCCAGCCGCGTTCGCGCCCGTTTCTTCTCGTGCACTATCTACTCGGCCGGGCTTCCAGATGACGCGTTCCTGGACATTGGCAACGGAATCCAAGTTGCGTCGCCCGAGCTCCTGTTTGTCGAGCTCGCAACCGTGATGATTCCCCAGGTGCTGGTACTTCTCGGCTACGAGCTCACCGGAAGATACTCGCGTGACGCAGACAGTCCGAGGCTTGGCCCCATCACCTACGGAATACCACCGCTTACAACTGTCGAGAAAATCAAAAACTTCATCGCGCGATGCCACGGCATTCCGGGGCTCTACTCTGCAAGGGAATGCATAAAGTATGTATCAGACAATTCATGGTCACCCACAGAATCGCTCATTGCCGCCATAGCCGCGCTCCCGATCGAGCGCCTGGGGTACGGAATTGGCACGCTCATCCTCAACGAGCGGTCGACCGCGCATGACGGCAACGCGCTTGGCAACGCAAAGGAGTCGCGAGTCCCGGACATGCGGGTGCCCGCTACGCCCGTTGGCATCAACTACGAAGGCGGCGGCCACCTTGAGCTGGACCGCATTGTCGCAGCCGCCATTGCAGCAACCGTGAATCCGGGCAACGTCCATCTGCAGGAAGAGGTTGCCGGCGAGAAGGACCATGTGCGCGAGAAGTACGTCGACGACGTGCGCCGGACGCGGGAGCTTGCATCGCGAGGCTTGGTTATTGTCAACGCCACGATGGAAGACCTGTTCGACAACCATGGCCTCGACACCCTTATGCAACAGGTCATGAGTGCCACTGAGCGTTTCTCGAACCAAGACTTCTCCATGTGTCGGAAGGCCTTCGCCTCCCCCACCGTCTGCGCCAAGCGGCAGCTCCTCATTTGGGCGCTCCTCGATTGGAAGCCCGGCATCGAGTACATGCGCCAATTCATGGCAAAGGAGTACTTGGAGCCGCGCCAGGCAATCGAGGGCCATGCCATTGAGTTTGTGCTCTAGGGCAGCCGCGCCCGAACGGCCCTAGAGCCCTGCCTACCGCAGAGCCCGACGGCCCTAGAGCCGCGGCCTTCCCCGGCCGGCCCTAGAGCACGCCAAGGCCCTTGGCCACGATGAAGATGAAGTCCTGCACGTTGGTGACAATCGTCTTTGCCGAGAGGCTCCCCCGATCGTGCAGCTTGTTGACGACAAACTCAGAGGCGTCCACGGCATAGATGTAGACCGGCCGCACGGTGCCGTCATCGTCGACGTGATAGCTGGGCGTGATGTTGCCGGTCGCAATTGTGTGCAGCATCGTAGCCATGCAGATGACCGTCGTAGCCTTGCGCGCGAGCACACGGATCTGGTGCTGGGACTCGTACACGTCCGCGATGGTCTCGGGCAGCGGTCCGTCATCGCGAATCGACCCCGCCAGCAGAAAGGGGATGTTCTTCTTCACGCACGCGTACATGATGCCGTCGTGCAGGTCGTAGTCATCAACAAATTGCGCAATCGAGCCGGACCGTCGCACGCGGTTGATGGTGTCAAGGTGGTTGTAGTGGCCGTTTGGCATGCTCTGCTGCGTGCGAATGTCCTGGCCAAGCGCCGTGTGGAACATGGCGCCCTCGAGGTCGTGCGTGGCAAGGGCGTTGCCGCCAGAGAGCGCGCCCACGTAGCCCTCCTCGACCAGCCGCTGCATGGCGTGACGAGAATCCGCGTCAAACGCAAACGCCGGGCCCATCACCCACTCGATGAACCCGTGGTCGCGCTCGTATTTCAGCAGTTCGATAAGGTCATCGTAGTCTCGCGTGTAGGCGGTCTCGCGGCTGCGGCCCTGGCGGAAGGAGAACTTCTCGCCGTTGGACGCAGTAGGATCGTCGAAGCCGTCCGTGTGGACGTAGATTCCCTCGGAGCCGTCCTCGCTTCGCCCTAGCGCGACAAGGTCCCCCTGCTTGAGGTGGCGACCCGTGACCACGTGGAGGGTGCCGTCGTCTCTTAGAACGATGCAGGCATCCATGCGAGAAGAGGACGCCAGCCTCCAGCTGCCATCAATCTTGAAATACTACGGGTACATTGACGTGCTATGGAATCCCTCGGGTATCACGCCGTTCTGCTCGACGGTCCCCCACCTCACGTTGGGTGCGTCGTCCAAGCCGAGCGCAGAGAAATCAGGGTGGTGATAGACCGGCGGCTGGAACGCCATGGTTGCTCCCCTCTCGTCGATGCGTTGGATATAGCACGCGCGGGCTTGCCGCATAGCAGCGCGTGGCGCATGGCAACAAACTTGACCCAGCGGGATAGCACGACGAAAACATGGGACCCGCGAGAGCCGCCGCACCGGCGATGGGCCGCGGGAACAGCGAGGAGCCGACGCACCGGCGCATGCGTATACTTCTCGCGGGACCAAATGCTCTCACAAGGCCACCGAGAGGAGCAGACGTGAAGACCTACAGCTTTAGCGCGCCAATCGAGAAGGTCGAGGGCATCGACGGCGCATTCGTGCGGGTGCCGCTCGACGTGCCGCGAGTGTTTGGCGCCGGGCGAATCAAGGTGCACGCAACCTTTGATGGCGCGCCCTACGACGGAAGCGTAGTTGCGTTCAAGCGCGACGACGGCGGGCGCGACTACGTGCTGGGCATTCGCAAGGACATCCGCGCTGCCATTGGCAAGGGGCCGGGCGAGGGCGTGGATGTCACGCTCGTCTGTGCGCAGGTGGACGGGCCGGCCAAGCGCTACGTTGACCTTCTCGCCGCCAAGGTTGAGCGCAAGGGTCGGAGCCGAGAGGAGCTGTGCGCCGTAATTGAGTGGCTTCTCGGCTACGCTCCCGAGAAGCTTTGCGACAGCCGCCTGAAGGCGGTGAGCTTTACCGACTGGCTTGATAACGCGCCGGCGTACAATCCCGCGGCGGCACTGGTGAGCGGCAAGGTCTGCGGCATTGACGTGGCAGCGGTGGAGGACCCCACCATGCACCGGGTGCGCGTGCTTGACAAGCTGGTGGACGAGCTGGCCAAGGGACGTCCACTCGAGAAAATCCTCCGGCAGGGGTGATGGGATTTATTCGCCCGGTAACGGAATCCCGTTGCCCGGTAAATCAATCCCACCTAGAGGAGGCGCTCCGACCACTCGGCTTCCTTGAAGCCGACAAGCACGAAGTCCTCTCCCACAACCAGAGGCCGCTTGACCAGCATGCCGTTGGTGGCGAGAAGGTCGAAGGCGTCCGCGTCGCTCATCCCCGCATCCAGCTGAGCCTTCACGCCCATCTGCCGGTAGAGCTGCCCGCTGGTGTTGAAGAAGCGCCGCACGGGAAGCCCGGAGCGGGCCTGCCATTCCGCGAGCTCCGCCGCCGTGGGGTTCTCCTCCACGATGTGACGGTCAGCATATGCAACGCCATGCTCGTCCAGCCACTTCTTGGCGCGCTTGCAGGTAGAGCACTTGGGGTACTCGATGAAGAGCAGCTTGTTCACGATGTTCTCCTCGTGTTCGCATGAGACAAAGGGACTGTCCCTTTGTCTCATAGGTCGCGGCGGGTGAGGATCTCCTGCGGGATCAGGCGGCAGCCCTCCACAACGCTGCGCGCATAGGCGGCAGCCTCCTCGGTGAGGTCATCGCACATGAGCGACATGTCCGGCATGCCAAGGTTCACCTGGCAGGTCTGCTCGTTGTCAGCGGGATCCGGATAGCGCTCCTGAGCCTTGTCAATCATGAGCTGGTAGGCGGGGGTGAAGGGCGCAAAGGGGTAGTGCTCGCCCAAAACGTCACGCAGACGCACCATGATGTCGATGCCCGCGCGGTCGATGTCGCCCCAGTAGAGGACCTCAACGGAGTCTGCGCCCAGCGTGTCAAGGAGCAGCGCAAGGCGGTTGTGCTCGAGGATGGGCGTGCCCCCGCCCAGCACCACGGCATGGATGCGCTCGCCCAGGATGGTTGTGCGACCCTCCTCGTACATGAGGTCGTGCACGTCAAGCCAGGGATCGAGGTTCTCGGTCACCAGCACGCGCATGTGCTTCCTGCGACGCGGCGCGTGGTAGAGAAGGTCAGGCTTGGGCATGGGCCGGTGGCGGATGACGTCCTCCATGCCCATCGCACGCAGCAGCTTGTGGCCGTCGGAGCCGTACTCAAAGAACTTCTCGTCGCCGCCCATCTGGTAGGCAAGCTGACGACGCGTGATGTCACCGGGGAGCGCACCGTTTACCAGGGCGTCATTGATGGCCGTGAGCTGGCGCTCGAAGAGCGTGTACGCGCCGGGGTGGCTGAGAAGCCAACCGTTCATCCAGAAGCGCTGGTCAAGCTCGAGGATCTTTGCGCGCACCTCGGTCTCGGCGGGGCCGCCGCGGCGGACGTAGGGAACCTCGGAGAGCTGCGTGGGATGAGAGGGACTGCCCTTCCCCACCCGGCGCAGGCGTCCGCGCTGGGTGCGCGGGGCGGAGGAGCGACCGGGCTTCTCGACACGCGCGGGGGGCGCGGGCTGTGCGGCATCACCGGGCTGTGCAGATGCTTCGGGCACCTGAGCGTCGCCGGGCTTCGAGGCGTCGGCGGGCGTGGGGTCCGTCGCAGCGGCGGGCTCCTCGGCTGCAGTGGTACCGTCCGCAGCGGCGGGCTCCTCGGCTGCAGTGGTACCGTCCGCAGCGGCAGGCTCCTCGACCGTCTCGGAAGTATCGACGACCTCGGGCGCGGGCTCGTTCTCGTCCACAGCGCCAGCCGTGCCCGCGTCGCCCTCGGCCTTCTCGCCAGCGCCGTCAGCGCCCTCCACCTGCGACGGAACGCGCAGCGTGTAGACGCCCTCCTGCCCCTCCACGGGGTCGAGCGCCTCAGAGCACACCGCCGCAGTCAGCGCTACCTGGGCTTCCTTGCCATACTTGCCCACGATTCGCTTGATGTCCTCGTCGGTCACAACGTCGCCCCGCACGCGCACCAGCGCGCTCGCCACGGACGCAGCCTTGTTCTTCTGCGAGGGCTCCAGAACTTGGCAGAGGGTCTCCCTCAGATAATCAAGATTCATACGTTCCACGTCGGTCAGTTTTCGCGCCATGCAGGGTTCCTTTCATGCGGTCATGCAAGAATGATACGGCAATGACGAGAAAATCCCTGCATCGAAGCAGCCAATCTTGCATAACTACACGCGATATTACGCCTGCTTTGAATGGGATGAAGTGCGCAGTGAGAAGTGCTTGCACGCGCGGAGCGTGGAGCGTGGCGCGCTGCCGCTCCGCGCCGCACCCGTTCTTACCGGCTCGTCGCGCCTCTCGGCAAAATCCTGCGGAAACGCAGAGGGGATCCCACGTCCCGGTAACAAGCGAGACGCCCTACTCTTCTGAGGCAAGAGCACGGCAAGACTGCGACAAGAGCACGGCAGGAGCGCGGCAAGAGCGCATCGCCGCAGCTACACCCCGGCCTCTCTTGGATAATCACACGGTTCTACACGCACGTTGCCACCGGGGTGCTGCCCCCAACTGTTAGCGCCTCTCCAGAAGCTCCGCCAGTGCGCGAAGCGCATAGTCAACGTCGTCCTCCGAGTTAAAACACCCAAACGAGAAGCGAATGGCGCCCGTGGGGAAGGTGCCAATGGTCTTGTGCGCAGAGGGCGCGCAGTGCAGCCCAACGCGCACGCTGATGTGGTAAAGCTCGTCCAGAAGGGTCGCCACCTCGGCCTCATCGCGCCCCGGCGTGGCAAGAGAGACCACGCCCACGCGCTGCTCCACGTCATGGCGCCCGCACACGCGCACGTGCCCGGCACGCTCCAGCGACTCCAGGCCGTCGAGGAACCGCTGCGTAAGGCCAAGCTCGTGTGCAAGCACAGCACCGCCCTCCTGCGCAGCGCGCCACTCCAGCGCCGCATGCAGCCCCACGATACCCGGCAGGTTGGGCGTGCCAGCCTCAAGCCGATCCGGCATGAAGCGAGGGATGGTCTCCTTGTCGCTCACGGAGCCCGTACCCCCAACCACCAGCGGCTCAACGCGATGCGCAAGCTCCTCCGTGAGCGCCACGCCGCCAATGCCTTGCGGGCCGAGAAGCCCCTTGTGGCCAGTGAACGCCACGGCATCTATGCCCATGACCTCCATGTTTATGGGAAGCACGCCCGCGGTCTGCGCTGAGTCGAGAATGAACGCCAACCCGTGCGCACGGCAGAACTCCCCCACCTTGGCCACAGGCATCACGGTGCCCGTCACGTTGCTGGCGTGCAGCATGACAACGGCGCGCGTGTTGGGCCGCAGGCACCCAGCAAGCGCATCGATGTCGAGCATGCCCGTCTCGTCGCACGGGCAGCGTGTAAAGCTCACACTACGCGACTCAAGCTGAACAAGAGGTCGCATGACCGCATTGTGCTCCATGGACGAGACAATCACGTGATCGCCCTCGTGGAGAAGGCCTTTTATCAAGAGGTTGAGCGACTCGGTCACGTTTCGGGTGAAGACGATGTCCCGGGCATCCGGCGCGCCAAAGAGCGAGGCGAGTGCCTCCCTGGTCTCCAGCACCACGCCCTCGATGTCAAACGCGCTGGCATACGAGCCTCGCCCCACGTTTGCGCCGCATGTGGTCATGAACTCGTACATGGCCCGAGGCACGCATTCTGGTTTAGGGAACGTAGTGGCGGCGTTATCCAAATACGCGTTCATCGGTCTACCAGTACCTTTCGCCTAATAACAAACAAATTTTCATGAATCCAAACAATTATATATGAGTCCCCAGCCCTACACGGACGGTCAGGAAAGGAACGTGTCACATGAACCTTAGCAAGAACGAGAAGGCGATGACGATCATTGCCGGCGTCATCATGGGCGTGATAGGCGCCTCGCTCGTGCTCTTTGGGAACCCCAAGAACATGGGCTTTTGCATCGCGTGCTTCCTGCGTGACACCGCCGGCGGCGTTGGCCTTCACCGCGCCGAGGTGGTCCAGTACATCAGGCCCGAGATTATAGGCCTCATCTTTGGCAGCCTTTTTGCGGCCCTGGCCACCAAGGAGTTCTCGCCCCGCGGCGGCTCTGCGCCCATGACCCGCTTTGTGCTGGGCTTCTTTGCCATGATCGGCGCCCTCATGTTCCTGGGCTGCCCGTTCCGCATGATTCTGCGCATCGCCGGCGGCGACCTCAACGCCATCGTGGCCTTTGTGGGCTTTGTCTGCGGCATCGCAACCGGCGTGTTCTTCCTCAACCGCGGCTACTCGCTCAACCGCACCCGCAAGGTCTCCAAGTCCGAGGGCAGCATCCTTCCCGTGATTGCCCTCGTCTTCCTGGTTCTGCTCGTTGCCGCGCCCGCCTTCATCTTCTTTAGCGAGAAGGGCCCCGGTTCGATGCACGCGCCTCTCGCCATCTCGCTCATCGCCGGCATCATCGTGGGCGCGCTTGCCCAGCGCACCCGCTTCTGCATGGTGGGCGGCATCCGCGACATGATCCTCTTCCGCGAGAATCGCCTGCTCCTGGGCTTTGTGGCCGTGCTCGTCTCCGCGCTGGTGATGAACCTCATCTTCTCCGCCACCACCGGAACCTCGTACTTCAACCTTGGCTTTGAGAACCAGCCCATCGCCCACAGCGACGGCCTGTGGAACTTCCTGGGCCTCTATCTCACCGGCTTTGCCTGCGTGCTCCTGGGTGGCTGCCCGGTGCGCCAGCTCATCCTCTCCGGCGAGGGAAACACCGATAGCGCCGTGACCATCCTCGGCCTCTTTGTTGGCGCGGCTTTCGCGCACAACTTTGGCCTCGCCGCCAGCGGCGACGGCCCCACCGTCAACGGCATGATCGCCGTTGTCATTGGCATCGTCGTTGTTGCCGTTATCGCCCTCACCAACCTCAAGACCGCAAAGGAGTAGCCATGAAGACCATCGACGCACAGGGGCTTTCGTGCCCGGAGCCGGTCGTGCTCACGAGAAACGCCGTGAAGGAGAACCCCGAGGGTGTGATTGTACTGGTAGACGCCGTGGCCGCACGCGAGAACGTTACGAGGTTTGGAAAGAGCCAGGGCTACGACGTGGCCGTGGAGGACACCGAGGACGGGTGGAAGCTCACCCTCACCAAGGCGTAGGCAGAGCCGTGGCCTACAAGAGCTACATAGCCCTGTTCTACTCGCACTTTGGCGCCACGCGCTACGCCAAGCTACTCAAAGGCGCCGGCTGGGAAAACCGCATGTGCCCCGTGCCGCGCTCGCTCAGCAGCAGCTGCGGCACCTGCGTGCGGTATGCGGGACCTGCGCCCTGCCCCACGCCAGACGTGCCCGAGGAAGTCGAGAAGATCGTGGAGGTACACGAGGGCGAGGACCCGCTTTACACCACGGTCTACGAGTTCGAGGACTAGCCGCAGTACGGCAGACAACAGCAAGCGTCCCACAAGAAAGGGCCCGCCGGCTTCGTGCCGACGGGCCCTAAAGCGTGGGCTATGCGAGGCGCGCGAGACAAGCGCGACGAGCGCGCAGCCTGCCGTGACAATCGCGCAGCCTGCTACTACTCGTTGTCGCCGCCAGTGGCCTTGGTAGCGCTGATCGCCGCGGCGGTATCCTTGGCGTCGTGCCACACCCAGTCGGTGAAGGCGGGGTGATCGTAGCCGTTGTCGACGGCAAACTGGAAGGCGTCCTGGCGGAACTGCTCCCACTCGGCAATCTGGTCGGCCCACTTCTCGGCATCCAGGATGCGCAGCGCGTCGGCGGCAAGCGCCCAACGGTCCATGTGGTTCAGGCGCAGCATGTCGTATGGCGTGGTCGTGGAGCCCTGCTCCTCGTAGCCATGGACGTGGAAGTTGTCGTGGTTCGGGCGGTCCCAGATGAGGCGGCGAACCGTGCCGGGATAGGCGTGGAAGGCAAAGAGCACGGGCTTATCGGCCGTAAAGAGCTCCGTGAACTGCTCGTCAGAGAGGGCCTCGTCGTTCTCGGAGGCGTTCTGGATCTTGAGCAGCTCAACCACGTTGACCAGGCGGCACTTCACGCCCAGCTTGTCGAGAAGCTCGAGGGCGGCCATGGTCTCCTGCGTGGGCACGTCGCCGCAGCAGCCGAGGACGATGTCGGGCTCCTCGCCGTCGGCGGTGTTGGACGCCCACTTCCACTCGGCGGCGCCAGCCGCGAGCTCCTCGCGGGCCTCGTCAAGCGTGACCCACGTGGGGGCGGGCTGCTTGCCGGCGAAGACCGCGTTCACGCAGTTGGTGGACGTGTAGCAGCGCTCGGCCACAGCCAGCAGCAGGTTAGCGTCGGCGGGGTAGTAGATGTTCACCACGTGATCGTTGTTGAACGTCTTGTTGAGAAGCACGTCGACAAAGCCGGGGTCCTGGTGCGAGAAGCCGTTGTGGTCCTGGCGCCAGACGTGGCTGGAGAGCAGCATGTTGAGGCCGGAGATGGGCTTGCGCCAAGGGATCTCGCGCACGGTGGCCTCAAGCCACTTGCAGTGCTGGTTGACCATCGAGTCGACGATGTGCACGAACGACTCGTAGCTGGACCACAGGCCGTGGCGGCCGGTCAGGATGTAGCCCTCGAGAAGGCCCTCGCACTGGTGCTCGGAGAGCTGCTCGATGACGTTACCCACGGGCGCGAGGTGCTCGTCGTTGGCGGGGTCGTCGTTGAGGTCGCCGTTGAACCACTGCTTGTCCGTCACCTGGTAGCTGGGCTGCAGACGGTTGGAGGCCGTCTCGTCGGGGCCAAAGATGCGGAACTTGTCGCGGTTGTTGTTGATGAGCTCGGCGGTGTACTCGCCCAGCACGCGCGTGGCCTCGGTGGCGCCAAAGCCGTGACCACCGTTCTTGACGTCGATCTCGTACTTGGACGTCTCGGGGAGCTTGAGGTCCTCGAGGAGCTTGCCGCCGTTGGTGTTGGGGTTGGCACCCAGGCGCAGCTCGCCCTCGGGCATGAACTCGGTGACCTCGGGACGGATGCCGCCCTTCTCGTCAAAGAGACCGTCGGGCTCGTAGGACTCGAGCCAGCCCTTGAGGACCTCGAAGTGGGCCTCGGTGTCGCGGGCGGACGCCAGGGGCACCTGGTGCGCACGCCAGGAACCCTCGGTCTTCTTGCCGTCGATCTCCTTGGGGCAGGTCCAGCCCTTGGGGGTGCGGAAGATGATCATGGGATAGAACGGGCGGGACGCCTCGCCGGCGGCCGCGCGGCGCTTGATGTCGCAAATCTCGTCGAAGACGGCCTCGAGGAGCGTGGCAAAGCGACGGTGGATGGAGGCGTGGTCCTCCTCGTCAAAGCCGGCAACAAAGTTGTAGGGGTGGTAGCCCATGCCGCGGAAGAACTCGTCACGCTCGCCGTCAGAGATGCGGGCGAGGATGGTGGGGTTCGCGATCTTGTAGCCGTTGAGGTGCAGAATCGGCAGGACGATGCCATCGGTCAGCGGGTCCATGAACTTGTTCGTCTGCCAGCTGGTGGCAAGCGGGCCGGTCTCGGCCTCGCCGTCGCCAACCACGGCAACCGCGAGCATGCTGGGGTTGTCGAGCACGGCGCCGTAGGCGTGGGAGAGCACGTAGCCCAGCTCGCCGCCCTCGTGGATGGAGCCGGGGGTCTCGGGCGCGTAGTGGCTGGGGATACCGCCGGGGTAGGAGAACTGGCGGAAGAACTTCTGGAGGCCGGCCTCGTCATCGGTAATGTCGGGACGGATCTCGCGGTAGGTGCCGTCGAGCAGGGACTGCGCGGTGCCGGCAGGTCCACCGTGGCCGGGGCCCATGAGGAAGATGGCGTTCTGCTGGTGGTCGCGGATGAGGCGGTTCACGTGGCCAAAGAGGAAGTTCAGGCCGGGCGTGGTGCCCCAGTGGCCAACGAGGCGGTGCTTGACGTCCTCACGGGTGAAGCCGTCGGGGCCGTCCTGGTTCTTGAAGTCCGCGCGCATGAGGGGGTTGGAGCGCAGATAGATCTGGCCAACGGACAGGTAGTTGGCGGCGCGCCAGTACTTGTCGACCCACGCAATCTCGTCCTCGCTCACCGGGCCGTTGAGCTTCTTCCAGGGAGTTCCCAACACAGGCTGAGCCATTCTCTCTCCTCTCACTGGCGGGCCCTCGGCACCGCCACTCGAGCGGCCCTTTGGCACCGCTCGCCTACTTGTTGTTTGTTGCTCGAACTAGAGTGTAGTTGGTAAAACGATTTACCTTGACGAGAAGGAACGGGAATTCTCGGCTGCGCCGCAAGTTCTGCACAATTGGAGGTGCGGAGCTGCGGCAAACAAAGGAGCCTGAGAAGCCCGTTCGCACGGAATCGTCGTGAGAACGCGCCTTTGGGGACCGGGCGATTCGCTACGTCATGCAATACGCCTGCTGTCGAGACCCCGCTCCTACCTGTCTCGCAGAGTTTTGGTTAAGTCCCTTATACGTCCCTGTTGAAGGGACAATTCTCTGACCTGAGGTTTATCAAATATCGAACCGCCTGATACTTTGGGATACCGAGAAAACCCTAGCCCAACCGTCAATTCATGCCAACAGGCCGCGCATCACCGTCACTCGACGACCTCACAACGCCCGAACGCTGTCCTTCTCGACCAGCCGCGGAGTGAGCATGCGCTCGACCGGCGCCGCAACGTCTGCGTCCTCGGCGTGCTCCCCTACCCGTGCGAGCATCATCTGCACCGCGACCTCGGAGATTGCCGGCACGTTCTGCTCGATGGAGGTGAGCGCCGGCTCGAAGAGCGAGTCGGCGGCACTGTTGTCGTAGCTCACCACCGAGAGGTCGCCCGGCACGCGAAGGCCGCGCTCGTACACACGCTTGAGCAGCCCCAGCGCAATGTTGTCGCTGCTCGCAAATGCTGCCGTGGCGTCCGTGGCGAGAAGCCCCTCGGCCGCCTGCCAGGCGTCGGGGATGTAGTAGTCACTCTCAAAGACCAGCGCGGGATCAAACGAAATGCCGCGCTCGCTTAAGGCACGGCGATAGCCCGCGAGGCGCAACCGGCCGGTATTGGAATCTGGATTGATGATGCACGCCACGCGTCGGTGGCCGTGGCGCAGCAGGTGGTCCGTGGCCAGGTAGCCGCCAAGCTCGTTGTCGTAGCGCACGCGGTCACAGCTCACGCCGTCGATAAAACGGTCAACCATCACAAGCGGAACGGGCAGCTGTGTGAGATCGTCCATCAGCTCCTTATCGGTGGTGAACTCGTCCGAGACCACAAGGAAGATGCCATCCACTCCGCGGTTCACCAGCAGGCGGACCAGCTCGGCGTCGCTCTCGGAGGAACCAACGGAGTTGGTGATGAGCAGCAGGTATCCCCTCTCGCGGCAGAGAATCTCGAGGTTGTTGGCAAGCGAGGCAAAGTAGCGGCTCTGGATGTTGGGCACGACCAGCCCAAACGAGCGCGACTGCTGCATCACGAGGCTGCGGGCGATCTGGTTGGGGATGTAGTGCTTGCGACGCGCGACCTCCTTGATGCGACGTCGGTTCTCCTCGCTCACGCGACACGGTCGGTTGTTGAGAACGAGAGACACCGAGGCGGGCGAAAGCCCCACCTCGCGCGCGATGTCCTTGAGCGTCACCTTTGCCATGTTATCCCTCCAATAGAGGAACCCGGCCAAGAAGGAAGTCCTCAAGCGTGCACTCGGCAGACCCAACAATGAGTGTCCGTGCCTCGGGGTACCGAAGGACGAACGCGGTCAGTCCACCAGTCGACTTGATTCTCCCACTCTTAACTTCGATGCCCAGGACCTGTCGCTCGTTGCTCACGACAAAGTCGACCTCATTCGACCCGTCACGCCACCAATTGAGCGAGAAGCCCTCGACCTGGGACCGTGCGATAAGGTATGCGCCTACAGCCGATTCGACAAGGCGCCCCTTTAGGTCCGGATCCTCTAGCAATCGTGTTCTGCGCGATCCATATGCAGCTGTCATGAGAGCCGTATCGTGGACAAGCAGACGAGGAGAGCTAGAGCGCTCGCGCAACAGCTTTGGATCGTACTTCAAGATACCTGACATCATGCCAGCCTGAGCGAGAAGCTCCAGGTAGTGGGCTATGGTCGCGGTATTGCCACGGTCATCAAGCTGTCCTAGGAGCTTACGATACGACACTTCCTGCGCCGAATAAGGAGCGCCAAGATAGAACAGGCGTCGCAGCAGGGCGGGATTGCGCACGTCCTCAAGCGCAAGCACGTCCTTTGCTATCGACGGCTCGATGATCGCGTCAGTGACATATGAAGCCCAACGCGACACGTCTTCGCGAAGCCCTGCAGCTCCGGGATACCCACCAAAGAACAAGAAATCGTCAAGCGAGAAGCCAAAGGCATCGCGACACTCGCCATACGTCCAATGCGTGCAGCGGATAAGTTCGAAGCGGCCAGCAAGCGACTCGTCCATCCCACTCTTGAGCAGGGTAGCCGACGAACCGGTAAGAACAACGCGCAGGTCAATACCAGTGCGAGCGTCCTCGTCCCACAACGCTTTTACCGCATCGGCCCACCCTTTGACGTACTGAATCTCATCTATCACGAGAAGCGCGCAGGCGTTGGCATCGTTCACCAGGGACCTCGCTTGATACCACTGTGCACGTATCCAATCAGGCGACTCGCCGTGCTCCCCCACCTCTCGGTAGAGATATGGGATATCAATCTGCTTAAGCGCCTGGGTTACAGCAGTTGTCTTGCCCGTCTGGCGAGGACCGATGAGAATCTGCAGGAAGCGACGCGGCTCTGACATGCGCTGGGAGAGCGTGGCGACTATGCTGCGCTGGTACATGGAAGCTCCTTTGCAACGGCCAATGTAGAGCAGTATATCCTACCTCCCAATTTTGCGAGCCAAGCTCCCAATTTTGGGAGCCAATGAGACAAAGGGACTGTCCCTTTGTCTCATTGCAGGGCTACACTGGTGGGTGCAGTATCCCGACGTCGTGCGGAGAGCCCATGCAGTTCAACCCCATCACCATCGCGCTTATCGCCATTGCCGCCGCCTACTTCATCGTGGAGCAAATCATGCGCAGCACCCGCCTCAACAAGTTTGCGCTGCTCCTGCGCGAGGGCAGCTGCGACGAGGCGCTCGAGCTTCTCGACAAGCCCAGCTCAAAGTGGCTCTACCCGCCGTTCAACAGGGAGTACATGAAGCTCAACGCCTACCTCGTGAAGGACGACGTCGAGGGCGCTTCTCGGCAGTTCGACGTCCTGCTCACCATGCGCTCGTCCAAGAACCAGCGCAGCGAGGCCGTGGTGAAGGCCTACCGCTTCTACATGGAGCACGAGCGCTACAAGGACGCAAAGCCGCTGCTCGAGGAGATCGAGAAGACCGCCGAGAAGCCCGTGGCAGAGGAGTCGCGCCTCATGTGGGAGATCTTCGCCGAGAACGACACGAGCCACATCCCCGAGATGGAGAAGCAATACGAGGAGGCAAAGGGGCCGCAGCAGCGCATGCGGCTCGCGCTGCTCATTGCCACCCAGTACGAGAACGCCCACAACAAGGTCAAGGTCGCCGAGTGGCGCAGCAAGGCCAACGACGCCGCGGGCGAGCTTGAGGACATGGCGCGCCGTGCGTCCAACAGCAAGGGTGGCGACAAGCAGTAAGGCCCCGTTTGGTCTCGGGAGGCCCACGTGGAGCTTGGCGAGAACATCCAGTCGTACCTTCGCTGGCGAGGCGACGTGCCCTTCTCGCATGCGGCTGTGAACCATGCGGATGCGCTCGTTCTCTGCAAGCTTGCCTACTTTGACCTCTCGCGCATCGCCGAGGCAGCCGAAGACCAGGGAATCACGCTGGCGAAGTGCCCCTCCCTTGTCTCGGACATCCACCCCAAGGGGCCGGGCGACGCCGGCGAGGGGTTCTTTGACGAGGCGGCATCCACGGCACGCTTTGGCAGTGTCATCGCCCGTTGCTACGTGGATGCCACGCCCTATGACGACGACACGCAGTTCTCGGCAACCGAATATGTGCTCCCAGATGGCCCGGTATTTGTTGCCTTCCGGGGAACAGATGACACCGTCCTTGGCTGGCGCGAGGACTTCGAGCTGGGCTATCGGCGCATTCCGGCCCAGGAGAAGGCCGAGAGGTACCTGCGAGACGCGCTTGCGCGAGCGGCCACGGAAGGCAGGCACGTGATTGTGGGCGGACACTCGAAGGGCGCAAACCTTGCCCAATATGCGACATCCTCGCTCACCGACTCCGAGCTTGCGGCCATCGACGCCATCTACCTCTTGGACGGCCCCGGCATCTGTGGAGACGTCCAGCCCATTCCGCCCGGCGCCGAGTGGGTTAAGCGGGTGGTCCGCATCATCCCCACCTCAAGCGTCATGGGGAGGCTCTTCGAGCCTGGCGTTCGCCCCATTGTGGTGCGCAGCAGCGAGACCGGCATCTTGCAGCACGAGCTCATGACCTGGCAGGTAGCTGACGGAGGCCTTGCCACGGCGGACGCGCCGGACCGGGAGAGCGACTGGTTTGCCAGCGTCTTTAGGGAGTGGATGGACAACGTCTCTCTCGCCGGCAGGCAGGAGTTCGTCGACGACCTCTTTGACGCCATCGAACGCGCCGGCTCAAGCACCTCCCAGATTACCTCGTCGCTTTCCGACAGCCTCCCCACGATCCTTGCCGGCATCGTTGGCTCGAGGCCAAGCGCAAAGGCTGCTGCAGCAAAGCTGCCGCTGCGCGCGCTTCTCGGCAGCGTGTCCGACGCACTTGGCGCGTCGCCCTCGTTTCGCTGGCTCTTTGCCAACGGCCTTGCCCACTGCCTTGAGCTTGCGGCGGGCGGCGTCCTTCTCATCATGCTCAACCGCATTGCCATTCCCCTGGCACTTACGCTGGCTATGTTCTGTGGGGTAATTGCACTCTTTGTTGAGATGCTGGCGCGCCTCAGGGCAAGCGGCTGGAACACGCGCCGAGAAGGACCCCGCATCTTTGCCTTTGGCGTCGCCCTTGTCGTCTTTGTGCTCACGCTGGTGAAGCCCGACGCGCTCTATGTGTACGCGAGCCTGGCTTTTGGCATTTCGCTGGGGGCGGCAGCCTGGTCGTACGCCCAGAAGGCGGCGGCACGGACGCGGGGCGGGACCTCCGTTGCCTTCAACGCCACGATGGCGGTGCTTCTCGGCCTCTCGGCGGCGTTTGTCCTGGTGGCACCCCAGGAGATGCTCGCAGCGTATGCCGTGACGCTGGGGATAACGCTGCTTGTGTGCTCGGTGGGCAGCTTCCTTGACTGGCGCCACGACGTAATGGAGCGCCTTGGCGAGTAGCACACCGCCCTTCTTGCGACGCCCCCCGCTCTAGCGGCGCCCTCCTCTCGCGACGCACCCTCGTTCTTTAGCGGAATCTGAGAAAAGCACTTCTCGCGACCTGGGCAAACGTCGGTCTCGGTTCTCAAAAACCGCTAAAGAACGGGGGCGTTGTCCACAGACAGCCTACTTAGGCTTCAATTGCTACAATAGAAGAAATTTCTTCTATTGCAGTGAGGTGAGAGCCATGCCAAGGATCGTTCCCGTAAGTGACTTTCGCGCAGACATCAAGTCCGTCTCCCAGTTCACCGACGAGGGCGAGGTAGTTGTTCTCACCCAGAACGGGCGTCCCAAGTGGGCGATGGTTGACTACGACACCTGGAACGCCGCAGCAAGCGCGCAGGAGAGGTCATTCTCGCAGGCTATTCGAGAGACTGAGCGGCGCGAGGCGACGGGTAATCTCACCCTCCTGAGCGCGAAGGAGGCGCGAGCCGCCCTCAAGGCGAGGCGATCGTCGTGAAGCGCAAGGAATACCTGCTCACCGATGATGCCGTGAGGGACCTTGGCAAGCTCGAGAACTACGTGCTCACCTACCAGGACGAGGTGTTTGTCGAGCACCTCGAGGACGAGTTCTTCTCCGCCTTCGAGCGCCTGCTCCAAGAGGCGGAGCAGCACCCCGTCTACCAATTTGAGCCACCGCTGCCAACGCTTCACGAGTACAGGTCAGTCAACGTGTACAACTTCAAGGTCTTCTACTATATCGACGGTGAGCGCGTGATCATCTACCGCATCCGGCACCTGCTCTCCGACTTCTCGCACGGGGCGTAGTAGGCAGCATACAGATGCGTGCCGGCACATGCCAGTGCTTGTCGGCGCATGCCGGCGCTTGTCGGCGCATGCCGGCGCTTGTCGGCACTCCTCGACTCATGTCGGCCTAACAGAAACCTGCGGTTTAATTGCAGTCCAAGAAGGGCGCTGCTGAGAAGAACCCCAGGTAGCGGGCTTGCAGGCTTCTCGGTGACTGCTATTAAGCCGCAGGTTTGCCGCAGTAGCGAGGGGAGCGCCGCCAAGAAGGAAAGCAGCGGCGCCGAGAGAAACGGGTGCCCGGAGCCGCGCGGCCCCGGGCGCCAAACCCCTAGAGCATCGCCGGGTTGAGCGTCACGCCAAAGTCGCGCGCAATGGCACGCAGGTCGTCATCGGTGATGGTCTGCCTCACGCCGCCGCAGGAGAGAACGCGCACGTAGACGTCGGCGCTCTTCTCGATGGTATGCGCAAGCCCAAACGCGGTGTCAAAGTCCGGCCCGCTCACGAAGAGCCCATGCATGGCCCAGATTGCGGCCTGGTAGGTCTCCATCTTCTTGCTCGTGGCGCGCGCAATGTCAACGCCGCCGGGGACCATCCACGGCACCACGCCCACACCCTCGGGGAAGACCACCGGGCACTCCGTGGCGCTCTGCCAGAGCGCGCGCGTGAAGTCGCGGTCGGTGAGCGGCAGCACGTAGGTAAGCGCAATCACGTTGGTGGCGTGGCAGTGGTAGATCACGCGGTTGGTGCCGCCGGTCACGCGCTTGCGCACGCTGTGGTTCATGAGGTGCGTGGGGAACTCGCTCGTGGGGACGCTGCCAGGAAGGCCCCACACAACGCGCCAGCGCTCGCCCTTCTCGTCCAACTCGCAGATGCCAATGTTTGCCTCGGGGTCAAGCGCCACGTTTCTCAGGTACTTGCCCGAGCCCGTCGCAACAAAGTACTCCCTCGCCAGGTTGGGCAGGGCAACGCCAATCTCGTGCCACTCGCGGGGCTCGCCAAAGAACGAGCGCGCCGCCTCGACGTCCTTCTCGCTCAGACGATACGTGAGGTTCCCGCCGTTGCGCTCGTGCCAGCCCTGGAGCCAGCCGTCGTTGCACATGCGCACGTATGTCTTAACAAAGTCCAGATCAACCATTGCCATGAGTGTTTTCCCTTCTCGCCGGCACCTATGCGCGGGCGCTTAGAACGTTGTCCTCGTACGACTTGACCTTGTCCCAAAGCTCGCCCTCGAGCGGCGCGCCCTCGCGGCGGCAGTACTCGTCCCAGACGTCGCCAAACGGCATGCACTTGAACTGCTCGAGCACGATCATCTTGCGCGAGTCCTGGAAGGTGTCCTGCATCTCTTTGAGCTGGTCGTTTGGCTGGAGCAGCTGGAAGAGCAGGGCCTTCTCCATGGAGCGCATGCCGCAGGCCCACGCGCCAATGCGGTTGATGGCCGCGTCGAAGAAGTCCATGCCGATCATCGACTTCTCCCAGGCGCCCGGCACGCGCACAATCTCGCCGGCAAGCTCGCGCAGGTCGTCGTTGAAGAGGGTCACGTGGTCCGAGTCCCAGTGCATGGGGCGTGTCACGTGCAGCGGCAGCCGGTCAAAGAAGAGCGCCAGCGCCGAGAGCTTGTCCGCCACGTCCTCGGTGGGGTTGAAGTGGCCGGTGTCGAGAAGCACGCAGGCGCTCCCGCCGTGGCGCGCGGCCCAGCCCTCGTAGAGCTCCTGGTCGCCCACCGTGAAGCCCTCGACGCCCAGGCCAAAGACCTTCTGCTCGAAGGCGTCCACCACGTGCGGCGCGGGCTCGGCGTAGATGCGGTCCAGGGCGTCCACCAGGTTCTTGCGCAGGCCGTAGCGGTCGGTTGGGGTGTCCTTCAGGCCGTCGGGGATCCAGAAGTTGAGAAGGACCTCGTCGTCCAGCTCCTCGCCGATCCTCTCGGCAATCTGGCGGCAGCAGATGCCGTGGCGGATCCAGAACTCGCGGGTCTCCGCGTCCGGCGAGCTCACCGTGAGGCCGTGGTTCACGCGCGGGTGCGAGAAGAACGTGGGGTTGAAGTCGATACCAAAGCCCTGCTCGCGCGCCCACTCGACCCAGGGACGGAAGTCCTCGTAGGTGAGCTGGTCGCGGTCGTGCCAGGGGTTCTCGTCCGAGAAGACCGCATAGCTGGCGTGCAGGTTCACGCGCTTGGCGCCGGGGATGAGGCTCGCGGCGTAGGCGAAGTCCGCCGTGAGCTCCTCGAAGTTGCGGGCGCGGCCAGGATAGTTGCCCGTGGTCATGATTCCGCCCGAGGCGGGGTTATCGCCCTGGTCAAAGCCCTGCACGTCATCGCCCTGCCAGCAGTGCATGGAGATTGGCTTTGCCGCCAGGCGTGCGAGAATGGCCTCGGTGTCAATGCCGTAGGCTGCATAGCGCGCGCGGGCCGCCTCGTAGGCGGTGATACCTGCGTCACTCATGGGGTAGTACCTCCTTGATGTCAAAGCTGCTTGCTATGGCCGCGCGGGCGGACGCGAGGTCCTCAAGCTCGCCCGCGTGGATCATCTGCACGATGAGGTTGCCAAGAGCTGTGCCCTCGGTGGGACCGGCATAGACCGGAAGGTTGCAGGCGTTGGCCGTGGCCTGGTTGAGGTAGGCATTAGCGGAGCCCCCGCCAACAATGTTCACGCTGGTAAACGAGGTATCGGTAAGCCCTTCCATCTGGTGCACGGTGCGCGCGTAGTCTGCGGCCAGGGAATCGTAGACCACGCACGCAACCTCGCCCGTCGTGGCGGGCACCGGCTGGCCGGCGTCCGAGCATGCGGAGCGGACCTCGGCCACCATCGAGCGCGGCGAGAGGAAGCGCGCGTCCTCCGCGTCCACAAGCGCGCGGAAGCCCTGCCTGTGGGCGAATTCGGCGGCAGAGACAAGCTCGCCCCAGCTAGGAAGGGTGCCGTCCGGGCGCGCGGACTCGCGTCGCACGCACTGGATCATCCAGAGGCCCATGATGTTCTTGAGGTAGCGATATCGTGCCTGGTAGCCACCCTCGTTCGTGAAGTTTGCCGCCGCGCTCGCGGGCGTGGTCACGGGCGCCGCGAGCTCCGTGCCCAGAAGGCTCCAGGTGCCGGAGCTGAGGAAGGCCGCATGGTCGTCTCGCGCGGGAACGGCCAGGAAGGCCGAGCCCGTGTCGTGCGTGGCGGGAAGTACCACCTCGGAGTCAAAGCCCACGCGGCGGGCGACCTCGGGACGCAGGTGACCCAGCGAGCAGCCCGGCATGCAAGCAGGCAGGAAGATGTCTGCAGGAAGGCCCAGGCGGGCGAGAAGCTCGCGGTCCCAGTCGCGCGACGTGGCCCCCACCAGTGCGGTTGTGGATGCATTGGTGTACTCGTTGGCCTTCTCGCCGCAGAGCAGGAAGTTGAGGTAGTCGGGCACCATGAGGAAGGCGTGGGCGGCGGCAAGCTGCTCTGGGTGCTCGTGCTTGAGGGCGCAGAGCTGGTAGGCCGTGTTGAACGGTTGGTACTGTATGCCCGTGCGCGCGTAGTGCTCCGAGAAGGGCAGCACGCCCGTACGCTCAAGCTCCTCGCGAACGCCCTGGGTGCGCGCGTCGCGGTAGCCAACGGCCTCGCCGATGCGGCGGTCCTGGGCGTCGAGCAGGACAAAGTCCACGCCCCAGGTGTCGATGCCAACGGTTGCGGGCGTGAGGCCCTGCTCGTGCGCAGCAGTGAGGCCGTGAAGGACGCTCTCCCACAGGGCGTCGATGTCCCAGCACAGATGCCCCGCGCGCTGCACAAGGCCGTTCTCAAAGCGGTGGACCTCGGTGAGCCGCAGGCGGCCCGTCTCGTCAAGCTCGCCCACGATGGCGCGACCGCTTGACGCCCCAATGTCTATTGCCAGATGGCGCGAAGCCATGGTGCCTCCCTGAATGTTGGTCTAGCCCCCCTGTTGGCGTCTACAATACCTGCCTGTTCCCGGCTTCCAAGCAGGAATTTGGTAATTCATCCCAAAATTCCGCTAAACGTTGGTAATTGTTTTCTAATCGACATGAGGCTCCTCTCCAGAAAACCTGTCACCGGGAGAACCCGACCGTCTGCAAATCGTTTTCACGTTTACCTAGAATCTTGTTAACATATCCCATAACAAGTATCTGTCGAATTCGTCATCATTGTTGGACCTCTGGTCCACAGCCTGACAGGGGGATCACATGGCCGAGAAAGCAACAGCCCCGCAGAAGAGCAAGGGGCTCTGGGAAAGCCCATTTACCAGCTCGCTTGCAAAGCGTGACCGGGTCACGCCACCCGAGGTGATTTTTGGGTACTTCCTCGGCCCCTTTGGCGGGCTTCTCGCCTCCGGCATCTTCACGAGCCAGCTGCAGAACTACTTCACGGACGTCCTGCGCCTTGACCTCTCGTTCCTCACGGCGCTGCAGCTTGTCTCGACGGTTCTTATCGTGATAGCCAACCTCATGGTGGGCCAGCTCATCGAGCGCACGCACTGCCTTGCCGGCAAGGCTCGCCCGTGGATTCTGCTCTCGGCCCTCACGCTTGCCGTGTCCACGGTCCTCATGTTCTTTGTGCCGTTTGAGGGCATGGCGCGCATGGTGTGGATCGCCATCGCCTTCAACCTGTACTACTCGGTTGCCTACCCCATCTACAACACCGCCAACTCGACCCTCGTCGCCGTCTCCACGCGCGACACCGAGAAGCGCGGGACCATGGCCTCCTTCACCAACATCGCGGGCTTTGGCGTCATGGGCGCCGGCACCATGGTCTTCCCCATCCTCGTCTCGTTCTTCCTTAAGGAGGACCAGAACCTCTGGCTCCTTGCGATGTCAGCCATCGCCCTCTTCACCCTCATTACCGTCTACCTGCAGTTTCGCTTCACGCGCGAGCGCATTACCGAGGAGGTAAGCGCCTCGCAGACCGAGAGCGAGCAGAAGGAAGCGCCGTCCCTCGCGCGCCAGCTGTCCTCTGTCACACACGAGCCCATGTGGTGGGTGATCATCGTTGCCTATCTGCTTTACCAGTTCAGCGGCGCCTTCAAGAACGGCTCAATGGTGTACTTCTGCAAGTGGGTCCTGGACAACAGCTACTTTGGCACTGCGGAGGCCTGGGGCGCGTCACAGTCGCTTCTCAGCATCATGGGCGCGCTTCCCATGGCGGCGGCCATCCTCTTTGTGATCCCGCTGTGCAACAAGTTTGGCAAGCAGCGCGTGTGCATCGTGGGCATGATCGTGGGCGTGATTGGCGGCATCATCGCCGGGCTTGGCGGGAGCAGCATTGTGCCCGTCGCCGCAGGCGTTGCCATCAAGTGCCTTGGGTCCGCGCCGCTTGGCTACATGATCCTTGCCATGCTCGCCGACGTAATCGACCACATCGAGTACAAGAACCACATCCGCACCGACGGCCTCACCATGTCGATCTACAGCTGCATCGCCGTTGCCGCCACGCCCATCTGCAACGCGGTCTTCTCGGGAATCCTTGCTGGCGTTGGCTACGACCAGGCCGCCAACGTCGCGCTGGGCGTTGCGGCGCAGACCGCCGCCGCGCAGACAGCAATCGCGAGCTGCTACATCTGGGTGGAGACCGTTGCCTTTGCCATCTGCGGAGTCCTGCTCCTCTTCTTCACGGTCGAGAAGAACCTCCCGGCAGAGCAGGCAGCCCTCAAGGAGCGCAACGAGGGCGCGGCGCCCGAGGCGGAGCGCGCGTAGGTCCCGCGGGCGGCAGCCAAGCCGCCCATCTGCCACCTGAACAAGTCCCTCCCTTCCCCGTCCCCTCCGGCAATCAATTGCCGGAGGGGTTATTTTTCACCGTGAGAAGGGCCTGCGCGAGAAGGGCCTCCGACACAAGCAAACGCATAAGGCTGCGGGGCCAATTCTCGACAGAATGGGCACCTCGTGGTGCGCAAAATGTCGGAAAATGGCCCCGCAGCCCCCAACAACAAGACCGCAGCCCCAACAGCAAGACGGCCGTGGTTTACAGCTACGCGACGGGCAGCTCCACCGATGCCGAGAGCGCACCATCGGTGACCGAGAGGCGCACGCAATCCGAATCCAAGACCGGCCGCACAACCGCCAGCGCCTCGCCAAAGTAGGTCTGCGTCTCTCCCGTGACAAAGCTCCCCTCGTTGAAGGGAGAGGCGCATCCAAAGCCGAGAAGGTCTCCGCCCTCGACCGATGCCCTCAGCACGCCCCTTGCAAGCGACCGGGTCTCGCCGTTTGTCCCGGTGTAGCGCACGCGCACAAAGGCCAGCCTGCCGGCCCCAACGCACGCGGGCCCCGCTGCCGCGCCCTCGTGCCAGACGTCGCGGCGCGCGAACCCACCCGGCACGCCGGCATACTCCACCTCGGCCCGAAGCTCCGTCTGGCCGCTCGCGCTTCTCAGCGAGCGCCTGCCCAGCTCGCGACCGTCCTCGTCATAGGCAACGGCCTCAAGCGTCCCCGGCTCGTAGCGGCAGGACATGCGAGCAACGCAAGAACCCTTGAGGAGCCTCCGCCCCACCTCGCGCCCGTTAAGGAGCAGCGCCACCGCGTGCGCATGCGCGTATACCTCGACGTTGGCAGCTCTCCCCTCGCAGCCGTCCCAGCTCCACGACTCGATAGCGCTCGACATCTTCCAGGCGCTTGGCGAGTGGCGCTCCCCGGTGTGATTCACGGGACAGACAGCCAGGTAGGGGCCCGTCTCACCGGTAAGCGCAACGCGCGTGTAGAGTGCTTCGCCAAGCGGCTTGCCTGTGAGATCCACGCGCCCAGACCCCGCCGTAAGCCATCCAAACCCGCTCTCGCGCGGCGCGTAGTCGTTGTACTCCCAGGCACCCACGCCCGTCTCGCCCAGGTAGTCCATGCCGGCCCAGACAAAGTCGCCAACAAGCCGCGGCTCCTTTTTGGCCAGCTCGGCAAATCGCTGGGCGTCGGAGCAGAAGGTCTCGCTGCCCAGGATCAGCCGGTGCGGGTATGCGCGAAGGTCGTGCCTGTAGCGGTCGATGCCATAGTTGTAGCCCGCAACGTCCATCTGGGCGAAGGCGTCCCGCGTGACGCGGTCGCATGCGGGCAGCGCGGCACCCTTCTTCATGAAGCCCGCGCCGAGAAGCCCGGCCAATCTGTTGTAGAACTCGCTTCCCACCGCGCGATGCGGCGTTGCGCCCTGGTGCGCGGCCTGCTCGGCCTCGCGCCGCGCCTTCTCGTCGGAGTACTGCCCCAACCCAAGCGAGCTCAGCAGGTTAAAGAAGATGTTGACGCCACAGGTGACGGGACGCGTGGGATCAAGCACGTGCAGGTGCTCGACCATCTGGCGGGTGAGAAGGACACCTCGCTCCTGGGCGGTCTCGGCAACCTCGTTGCCAATCGAGTAGAGCAGCACGCTGGGGTGGTTGCGGTCCTTCTCGACCATGTCGGCAAGATCGCGGCGCCACCACGCATCGAAGTACTCAACGTAGTCGTGGAGCGTCTTGTGGATGTACCAATGGTCCACGTACTCGTCCATGACCAGCACGCCCAGGTGGTCGCAGGCGTCGAGCAGCGCCTTCGAGCAAGGGTTGTGGGCAGAGCGCACGGCGTTGTAGCCCTGCTCGCGCATGAGCAGGACCTTGCGCCACTCCGCATCGGCAAAGGCGCAAGCACCCAGCACGCCGTTGTCGTGGTGGATGCAGGCGCCCCGAAGCACGATGCGGTCACCGTTGAGGAGAAGCCCGTCATCGCCCCACGCAAGGGTGCGGATGCCAAAGAGCGTCTCGCCGTGATCGACGGCATTGCCCCCTGCCGCAAGGTCAACACGGCAACGATAGAGGTCCGGATGGTCCGGCGACCAGGTGCGGGGCTGCGGCACCTCGAGCGTCATCGCCCCGGTTCCGTCTTCGCCCAGCTCGACGCTACCGGCTGCCACCGGCATCTGGGAGCCCTCGGGGAGAAGCTCGACCGTTGCCAGCCCATGTCCGCTCGCCTCGAGCGAGACCTCAACGCAGGCACGGCTGCCATCCAGCGAGAGCGTCCGCACGGCAATGCCATTGGGCCGCAGGTGAACCGGCTCGCCTACCCACAGCGTGACGGGACGGTAGATGCCGGCGCCAGAGTACCAGCGGCTGTTGGGCTGGTCGGAGTTCCTGGCAACAACGCGCAGCTCGCAGGGCCTACCGGGCTCCACAAGCCCAGCAAGGTCCACGTAGAAGTTCGTGTAGCCGTACGGCCGCTCCGCAACAAGCGTGCCGTCAATCCATACCTGGGCCAGGTGGTAGACGCCCTCGAACTCGAGGAGGAGGGACTTACCGCCAAGCTCCTCTGGCGGGGTCCAGGTCTTGACGTACTCGTAGTCGCGTCCCTCGAACCAGCCGCTGTTCTGGGCCGAGACCGCCTGCGGGCTGCGCGTCTCGCCAATCATCGCGTCGTGGGGAAGCGTGACTTCCTCGAACGGCTCGTCCTTCTCGCCCTCAAGGGCAATCCGCCTGAACTGCCATCCCTCGTTAAACGAAAGACCCTTCATCGCGCACCCTCCACTTCGCATGAAAACGCGTACGAACCGCACCCCACCTCGCGCGTGCTTCCGTCGGGCAGCACGACCTCGCAGGTGGTGCCCAGGGGCACCTCGACCTCAAGCGAGAAGGACGAGCCATCAAGCTTCCAACTACTGGCAAGCCGCCCATAGGGCGTCTCGACCGCACCGTGGGCGGAGCAAAGCCCTCCCCCAACAAGCGGCTGCACCCGTGACCTGCGGTATCCCGGCTCAAGCGGCTCAAGGCCGGCAATGCGACGGTAGAGGAAGTCTCCCACCGCACCGCTCGCGTAGTGATTGTACGAAATCATGATGTCCGTGCCGTCATCGCCGATGGGACAGTTGCCGTTCTCGTCCAGGCCGTCCCAACGCTCCCAGATGGTTGTTGCGCCGTGAACCACCTCGTAGAGCCACGAGGGGCACGACGTGCACTCGAGCATCTGGAACGCAGTGTCCTTCTCGCCATTGTCTGCCAGGGCAAAGAGGATGTACGGGGTGCCGGGGAAGCCCGTCCCAATGCGATACCCGCCCTGCTCGACCAGCTGGGAGAGGCGCTTCACCGCCGCGCGCAGCTCGTCTCCCTTGAGCATGCCAAACTGGATGGGGAGCACGTAGGCGGTCTGGAACTCCTGCTTGAGCCTACCGTGGCCGTTGGTGAAGACGTTGCGATACGCCCTGGCAACGCGCGCGCTCAGGCGGCCGTACTTCTCGGCGGCGTCCTTCTCGCCGAGGATCTTTGCAATGCGGGCCACCAGTGCGCTTGTGTGCTGGAGGCTTGCCGTTGCCGTCCACTTGCTGCGCGCCTGCCACTGGCCCATCTTGGGCACGTCGGGGGCAACCCAGTCGCCAAAGTGGAGCACCGCCGGTGTGTGCCATATGTAGCGGTAGTCGCCCACGCCAAAGCCCGCCCAGAATCGGCAGGCGTCGACGTAGCGCCTCATGGTCTCGAAGTTCTCGCGCAAGACCTCCACGTCCCCCTCGGCCTGGTAGAGCGCCCACGGCACCAGGACGCAGGCGTCTCCCCAGAAGTCCACCGCCATGGGCGGGATGGTGGTGGGAAAGCCAAAGCCCTGCGCAGGCACGGTCACGGGGATGCCGCCCGTGCGGTACTGCTCCGAGCGCACGTCGCGCAGCCATTTGCGCAGGAAGCGGCCCATATCAAAGTTGTAGCAGGCCGTTGGGGCAAAGACCGCGATGTCACCGGTCCAGCCCATGCGCTCGTCTCGCTGCGGGCAGTCGGTGGGGATGTCCATGAGGTTGGACTTCGAGCTCCACACGATGTTTTCCTGCAAGCGGTTGAGGCGCTCGTCCGAGCAGGCAAACTCGCCGGTCATGCGCAGGTCCGAGTAGAGCGCGAGCGCGCGGACCTCGACCTCGCCCTCGCTCGCTCCGCTCACCGCAACGTAGCGAAATCCCATGTAGGTGAGGCGCGGCGAGAACTCCTGGCGCCCTTCTCGGCACACGTAGGTGAGGGTTGCCTTGGCCGTGCGCAGGAAGTCAGTGTTGAGCGTGCCGTCTGGCTTCAGGATCTCTGCATGGCGCACCGTGATGGTCTGGCCCTCGTGCCCGTTAACCACCAGGTCAACCACTCCGGCGAAGTTTTGCCCAAAGTCATAGACCAGCTCGTCGCCCACCTTTGTGCAGCTCACAGGGCTCATCACCTCGTGGGCACGCACGGGTGCGCCGTCCTCGGCGACAAGCGCGGGGCTCACGCGCAGGGTCTCTCGCATGGCCGGGCGCCAGGCGGCATTGTCCAGGCTCACACGGGCGTCGTACGTCTCGCCATCATAGAAGCAGGCCATGCGGCACGGCCCGTCCTCGGTGACCTGCCAGTCCTCGCCGGTTCCCAGGACCTGCGTCGAGCCGTCCGCATACTCCACGCGCACCTCGAGGAGCAGGGTCTGCCTGTCCGCGGTGACGCGGTTCTTGCGCGTGTAGGAGAAGGGCCCCACCGCCCAGCCTCCGGCAACGGTCACCACCAGCTCGTTCGAGGCTCCAAGCCGGTCCGTTACGTCATAGGTCTGGTACTGGAGCGTCGAGCCATACGAGGTGAAGCCGGGCGCAAAGTAGCGCTCTTCCACGCGTTGGCCATTGAGCGAGATGTCGTAGATGCCCAGCGCCGTGGCATAGACGCGGGCGCGACGCACCGTGCCTCCAAGCGCGAAGGCGTGCCTAAAGACCATGGGCACAGGTGCCACGCCCTTCTCGTCAAAGCGGTAGGCGGCATCGCTGATCCACTCTGCCTCCCACGAGCCGCCGAGAAGCCCCGTCTCAAACTCCAGCGTGCCCTCGGCGGACTCGCCGGCGTCGTCGGTCGCGCAAACGCGTGCCTGGTACGTTGTGCAGGGCGCGAGGGGGGCACCATCGTAGCGCACCGAGGCCCGACCGGTGCCTCGCCAGGTCCAGCCGTTGACCTCGAGCGTTACCTCACGCAGGCTCGCGCCCTGCCGGTCGCTCTCGAAGACAAAGGAGAAGCGAGGGCGCGCCTCGTCCGTCACGCAACCGGTCTCAAGGCCCTCGCAGGCAAAACGCCGTAGCTTCAGCATGCAATCCCCCACTTCAAAGAAAGGCGGGCACGGGACGCATCCCCTGCCCGCCCAGTACGGTCAATTCTCGCCGACGCGCGGCCGCCGGCCAAGATCTGGCTACTTTGTGCTCTTGCCGTGGCCCAGGAAGGCGGCAATCACGGAGAAGAGCCAGGTCACCAGCGAGATGACGATAACCGCAACGGCCTGGGTGGCCGCCTCGTGCGCCTCGACGTTGCCCAGCTCGAGGTTCGAGCCAAAGACCTGCGCCAGGGACTCGACGCGGGCGGAGATGAACATCACACCGGCAACCGCAAGGCAGCAGGGCACGGCAACGCGCAGCACGTCAGAGACAATGGCCAGGGCATAGCCCTCCTTGCCACGGCCAAGGGCAAGGACGATGACCTCCGCCGCAATGGCAACAACGAGCAGGGCGGCGATGACCGAGTTGAGGTCGACGTAGTACGCGCGGGTCGCGTTCATCACATAGAGCACGAACGTCACGATGCTCAGCAGGCAAACAATGGCGTTGAAGACGCCGGCTGCACCCATGGACTTCTTGGCAGATTCCATTACTTCTCCTCCTTGGCTTCCGTGGCGTCATGCGCACCCTTGACGGCATCGCGGACGTAGAGCGCACCAAACACTGCGGCAAGTCCGTAGCCGGCCACCGTGGCGCCGTTGAGCGCCATCTCCCACCAGGGCGTCACTCGCACGGTCTTGATGTTCTGCGCAGCGCTCTGGGCAAATGCGTAGAGCTGGTACTTCATGTTCTGGCGGGCATACTCGACGAGCGTCGCGTCGCTGGCGATGAGGTCGTGGGTCATGTACGGCCAGCTCTCCTGGACATCGGTGAGGGTCTCGTCGGTCGAGAAGTCAGCCATCATCGTGACGCCGCCGTAGATGCACGTCTCGGGGCGGAAGTAGCCGGGATTGTTCACCATGTCGGTCGACATGAGGCCCTTGAATCCCCACTCGCCTCGCAGGATGTTGCGGAGAAGCCCCCAGGAGCCGTTGACGGGGGTTGCGCCGACCCTGCCGAAGGCGGTCATGATGCCGAGGGCGCCAGAGTCTTCGAAGGAGGCGCGGAACGCGCGGAGCTCGCCCTCGCGGGCCTTCTGCTCGGTCATGTACGGGGCAACGCCGGCGCGCTTGGTCTCCTGGTCGTTGAAGGCGAAGTGCTTGGGGCCGATGATGATGCCGTACTCGAGCGCGCCCTCGACCGTACGCGCGGACATGAGGCTCGAGAGCACCGGATCCTCGGAGTAGTACTCGAAGTTACGGCCGTTGTAGGGGCAGCGGTGCAGGTTCGCCGCAGCGCCCCACAGGAGGTAGTTGCCGCTCCAGAGGCCGTCGTTGCCGAGAAGCTCGCCCCAGCTCTTGGCGATGTCCTCGCTGAAGGTGCTAGCGATGGTCGTCTCGTTAGCCATGGTGTTGAGCACGTAGTTGGCGTTGGCGTCGTCGGTGTGCAGGCCGCGGCCGGCGAGCGTGGTGCCAAAGCCATTGGGGCCGTCGTTCTGGTAGACCACGGGGTTCTCGATCTCGGGGATGACGTCCGACTGGCTGCCGCCCTTGATGATCTTCGCGAAGAGCGTGTCCACGGGGATCTCGTCGACGAGCTTGTCCCACTGGGCATCGTCGATGTTGTCATCGCCCGCAAGGCTGGAGAGCGTGAGACCAGCGGGTGCGCCGTTGACGTCTGTGACCTCGCCGTTCTTCGTGATCTGGTACTCCTCACAGCAGAGGTTCCTGACCCATTCCTCCTGCCTGTCTCCGCCAATGGTGAGGTCGTCGTAGGTGCGCGGGAAGGTGCCGTTCCAGTCGCTCCTCGAGAGAGGCGTTGCGTAGCCGGGCTGGTAGTAGTTCACGTCGGCATCTGCGAGCTGGTTCTCAATCTCGGTGCCGTTCTTGGACTTGGCGAGCGTCGACTCGTCAACCGTGCCCTCGGAGCCGATGGGCTTGATGCTCACCAGGGAGGCGTCTCCCGCAGCCCCGTTACCCTGCGCCGCCAGGACGTTGTTCACGGCGTCGTGGGCATCCTCGGCAAGCACGAAGCAGTAGTCGCCGCCATCGAGGATCCAGCCGCCCTTGCCGCCCTTGGCGGAGGAGTCCCAGCTTGCCATGTCGTAGAGGTCGGCGGTGATGGTGAGCTGCTGGTCGTCGCCAGGCTTGAGCTCGTCGGTCTTGGCAACGCCAATCAGCTGGATGGCGGACTTCTCGACGCCAGCCTTCTTGTCGTAGTCGGTATAGGGGACAGAGACGTAGAGCTGGGCCACGTGCTTGCCAGCAACGGAGCCGGTGTTGGTGACGGTGACCTTGGCGGTGACGGTCTTCTCGTCCGCGTTTACCTGGACGTCGTCGAGCGTCTGCTGGAAGGTGGTGTAGGAGAGGCCGTAGCCAAACGGGTAGACGACCTCGTCGTCGTAGTTCCACGACGACGCGCCGTTGGAGGCGCCGGCCGCTCCGGTTGCGTTGCCGGAACCCGTGACGGAGTCGTAGTAGCGGGTCTCGTAGTACTTGTAGCCCGTGTAGATGCCCTCCGCCTCAACGACGTAGTAGGCCGAGGCGGTGCTGTTCTCGCCGCCGAGGAAACCGCCCGCGATATCGGTGCCCATGGCACCCATGAGGGAGTCTGGCCAGGTGACCATGCTCGTATCGGCGACCTTGATCGAGCCAAAGTTCTGGGAGCTGGGCGCCATGGCGGTGTCCACCGCATACGTGTCCGCCAGGCAGCCAGAGGGGCTCACGGTGCCGTTGAGGATATCCGCGATTCCCAGCGTACCGTAGGCGCCCGGGAAGCCGATGTTCAGGATCGCCGCGATCTTGGGGTCATCCTTGAGGTCGCCAAGCTCCATGGTCGAGCCGCTGTTGACCATCACGATGACTTTGTCGAAGTTCTCCTCGGCAAGCTGGATGAGCGCACGTTCGTTGGTGCATATGCCAAGCGGGTTCTTTGTCCCGTATGTCTCGGCGTCGATGCCGGCAGCGCCGGGGTAGTAGTCGCTGCCCTCGGAGCCGGGACGAGAGATCACCACGATTGCCGCGTCACCGTACTCGGCGAAGCTGCTGGCAAAGTCCTCGCTCGCGCCGCCCTCGGTCACATAGGTGTCAAAGGAGGGCTCGTTGGGCACGTACGGGGTCGCGAACCCGGCAGGACGATACTTGTAGGCAACCGACTGCATCCAGGGCGTGGGGTTTACCGCCGAGGTGTCCTCAACGGCGCCCAGGGTCTCGTAGATGCTGGTCATGGTTGGGTTGATATCGAAGCCGCCCTGCTCAAGCGCCGAGACAAGGTCGACGGCGTCCTCCGTGGTGATCGAAGAGCCCATCTTGCCACCCAGGAAGGGATACATCGAGCCCATGCCCAGGAGCGTGACCTTTGCCCCCTTGGCAAGCGGAAGGGCCTGACCCTCGTTCTTCATGAGGACGGTGCCCTCCTGGCCAACGCGACGGCCAAGGTCCTCGTGGGCCTTCACGAGGTCGTCCGTCGAAGCGATGCTCGGCGTGAACTTGTCGTCTGCGGTCTGCTCGGTACTTGTCGTCCCCAGCGCAGAGTCGATGGTCCCTCTCCAGGAATCAGCGACGCCATGTGCGCCCGTCAGCCCGAGGCCGGCAGACAGCGCAAGGGCAACAGCACCGCGGCGCGTGACCTGCTTCTGTTCTATCCCCATCCGATTGCTCCCTCCAACTGCGTGATCGCTGGCCGAACTCTGGCGGTCGCCCCCGCGACCCCTCGTGCGGCCGGCCTTCTCGGCATCCGTGCCGTTTGCTGTAAAAAACGATGCCATATCTGAAAGATTTTGTGAAAACGATTTTCCGTCAACGGTATGCGCAAGGCTGCAAGCGCGTTATGCGGCATAGTTTTTCTATGTCACGACACCACCAACGGGCGACGCCCCCGAGAGGAAGCGTCGCCCGTTGGTGGCTCAAGAACCTGGGGTTCGTCCTTCTCGCTAGCCTTGCTTTTCGCTTGCGATAGTACGGTTGAAGAGCTCGAGGTTGTACTCGTTTGCGTCTCGCGAGCTGTGGAAGAGGAGCAACAGGAGCGATTCCAACACGTAGTTGATCGAGTTGTGGGAGAAGTCGAAGTCGTTCACAAGCAGGTGGTCGCGCGAGACCACCTTCAGGACAACGTCCGCGCGCTCGGCGAGGGGCGATTCCTCGTTGCGCGTGATCACGATGGTTGAGACGCCGCGGTCGATTGCGTTGTTCATGATCTTGCGCAACCGGTCAGACCGTCCGGAGTTGGAAATCACTACCAGGCAATCCTCCGACTGCATAAGCGAGGCGGTAATCATAGCGCCGTCGCTCGTGGAGGGAGAGATGGCGTTGACGCCCGCCTGCGAGAACTTAATGGCGGCGCTCTGCGCGACGGGCAAGGAGCTGCCCACGCCAACAAGCATCGCGATACGCGCGGAAGAGAGAATGCCCACTGCCTTGGTGACGCTTTCCTCGCTGAGGGCGGCAAACGTGCTTCTCAGCTCCTCGATCTTGGTTTCCATAACGTAGTCGAGCGAGCCTTGGACGTCGGAGAGGCCAATGCCGCGAGAGTCATCGAACGAACGCTCCTTGCTTGCAGTTTCCTCGCGCGCAAGGGCGTAGCGCATGTCGGCGAAGCTCGCGTAGCCCAGAGAGCGGACGAAGCGCGAGACGGTTGTGTTAGAGATGCCGGAAAGGCGGGCGATTTCCACTGCCGAGAGGGATGAGACGGTTCCCTTGTGAGTAAGGATAAAATCCGCAACGGCCTTCTCGGCATCCGAAAGGTCCTCGTAGCGCTGGAGGATTGCATCGACGACCCCGCTGCGGCTCTCGTTTCCTGTCATGGCATCCCCTCTCTGGATAGGCCTCTAGGGTAGCACCCGGAGGAGCCAAAGGCGTCATCGCGAGACGCGTCCTTCTCGCGTTATCCTAGGTACGCCGAGCTTGCAACGAGAGGGAGCCACATGGACAAGGGCCGGATGGAAGCGTTCAGCGATGGCGTGATTGCCATCATTATCACCATCATGGTGCTGGGGATTGCCGCACCGGATGGTACCGGGCTTTCCGACCTGCTGGGGCTGCTGCCGGCCATTGCCGCATACGCGGTGAGCTTCATTGGCGTGGGGACGTACTGGAACAACCACCATCACCTGCTCAAGCTGGTCAACTGCGTGAACGGGCGCATGCTCTGGTCGAACCTCGCGTTCCTCTTTGTGCTCTCGTTCTTCCCTCTGGCCACGGACTGGATGCAGAAGACGGGGTTCGCGGCGCTGCCCACCACCTGCTACGTGATTGTGAACATGCTGGTGTCCCTTACGTACATGAACCTCGAGCGCGTCATTCGTCGCGAGCTGAGCCAGTCCTGCCCGCCCAACCCCGCCAGCGAGAGGGAGGCAGAGCGCCGCGCGATGGTGGAGAAGCGGTCGCTGCTCAAGGAGCGCCTCACTCTGGGACTTGAGACGGTCGGGCTGGTCATTGCACTGGTACTGCCAAGCTCTCACATTGCACTTGTGGCGATAGTCATCGCGTTTCTGCTATGGATTGTCCCCGACCTGCGCATTGTTCGCCTGCTTGACTTTCTTGCGGAGGAGCAGGAGTAGGCGGCAGGCGTTTGCAGTCTGGGAGGCCTAGCTCTGGCCTCGAAGACGTCTCGCCAGCCCAATCCGGAAGACCACTGTGCACAAAAACGCTCTATCGGACGGTTTTTTCGTAGTCGCTGCATAAAAACGCTCTATCGGACGGCTCTTGCCTGCACTTGTTATCAATAATCAAATTTAAATTACATATTTATGCATATAATATACACAATATGCAATCGTACTCATACTTAATAAGAATCTTGATGTAAGCGAACTCGAAGCACCGTCCGATAGAGCATTTTTGTGCAGCGACAGAGAAATTTCTGTTCGATAACCCATTTTTACGCAGAGAGGCAGCGTCGCGTTGCCCCGAAACCGATCAAAGCGAGACGTGGATGCGTTCCCGATGCCCTAACTTTACTCGTCCATGCCAGGACGCCGGCGCAGATGCTTCACCGCCGCACGTCTACCCTTCTCTTCAAGGCGACGACGCACAGATGCCCTGGTGGGCTTGGTAGCATGGCGCTTTTTTGGCCGACGCGAACGCCGAAGCAGCTCTGCGTGGATCTTCTCTAGGCAGCGTTCCCGATTCTGGAGCTGGCTGCGAGATTCCCTGCTTACAACAATAATTCCAGTAGGCATGTGACGCATGCGCACGGCAGAGTCGGTGGTGTTAACACCCTGTCCTCCCGGGCCAGTGGCACGAAACGCCTCCGCTTCACACTGGCGGGCGAGCTCCGCCAGGCTCAGCCGCGCAAAACTGGCGTAATCCTGGTATGTGAGTCTCTTGTCCATAAGCCAACCTTACGCCAAGGGGGTCCGTGCGTCGAGAAAAAGCTCGGCGACATACGGCTCGGCAAAGTCGCGCAAGCTGGCATTGGCGTCCAGGCAGCCTCGCGCGCAGGCGTCCAGCGGGGCCGCGGGGCAGAAATCGTACGTTATTGAATCAAGAATCGTTGTTATGTGTCGAAAAGCTGCCCCGTAGACGCAAATGACAGGAGCGCCTACGCTGCGGAGCACTAATCCGCGCTCCCTTGGCGCATGGCGATGCTCCATAAACACCCCATCCCGCACAAACTCGTGGTGCGGCCAAGTGGCGACGGCAAGCTCGGGCGCTCCGGCACGTCGAAGGTTGTCGCGTTGTCCCCTACGCTCTTCTCGCAACACTTTCGACGTGCTGCAGCTCGAAGCGCCAGTGCTGTGTTGCCTCCGGGTACTTCTCACGATCCACGGGCGAGAGGAACATCGCCTTTGGCCGCACCCAGAGCGAGCCGTCTCCGTAGAGTTTGCGATAGACCACAACCTCCTCGCCAGTCTCGGAGTCGCGCGCAACGTCCTCGACGAGGTAGGAGTCGCCCTTGAAGTGGCGGTAGATTCCATGGATGACGAGGAGGTTCTCGGTAGCGGGCTCCGGCACGGGCTCCGGCACTGTCGGCATTTCAACCGCAGCTGGCTGCTCCTTCGCCGCGGCCCTTGCCTCGAGCGCCTGCTCCAGGCACTCCTTCACGCGGCCCTTGCACTTGCCGCACTTGGTTGCCGCACCGGTCATGCGCTTGACATCAGCCATGCTCGTTGCACCGGCGTCCACCGCCGCTTCAACGTCTTCCCTGGTCACGTGCTTACAGCCGCAAACGATATCCTTCTTGGCACCCTTGCCGCCATGCTTCTTGCCCATGTCGCTCCCAACGTCGCGAACAGAACCGTGGCACCATTCTGCACAACTCGAAAGGCCATCTCTGCCAGAATATCGAACCCGGCACTGCAATATGGCGGCACGCCCTCAAGACACAGGAGGCAGCATGAAGAAGTCGCACCGGCCAGCGCGCATCGCGGCAGCGCTCTTCGACTTCGACGGCACGCTCGCAGACACCGAGCGCTTTGGCATCGAGTTGGACGATGAGGCCTATGCCTACTATGACATCAAACCAACACCTGCCGAGAAGGCCTCGCTTGCCGGCACTGATGGTTCTGAATCGGTCCCAGCGCTCTTTCGCGCGTACGGCATGGAGGTAAGCGCCGAGGAATTCTTTGCGCATCGCCGTCCAAACAACATCATCTACCAGGAGTTTCCCATCAAGGCATCGCCTGGGGCTGCCGAGGTCATTCGCCGGCTGCACGCGGATGGCGCGCGTATCGCCGTGGTCTCGACCACGCAGCACACACTCGTAGCAACTGCGCTCCAACGCATTGGCCTCGCAAGCCTCGTTGACCTGGTAATTGGCGGGGACGACGTGGAGCACCACAAGCCGGACCCAGAGCCGTATGCCCGTGCGCTCGAGGCGTTTGGCATGGCGCCCGCGGAGGCCGTGGCGTTTGAGGACTCGCCTGCAGGCGTTGCCTCGGCGCAGGCAGCTGGCATCTACACGTTTGGGTTCACGGGCTCCTGCGTGCCGCACGAGCTGCCGGCCGCAGACGAGCACTTCTCGTCGTTTGCGGAGCTGGACCTGTAAAGCCAACCGCGGCTTCACAACTTTGCGAGGCCTTTTCCTATTGCGCACTGCGGCGCGGGCGTCGTGCTAGCTCACCTATAATGGCGTGACGAAGCCAGCAGCCACAGCGAAAGGGCCCAGATGGACATCACGCCGCAGGAAGTATCCGAGACGCTTGCCATGGTAACGGAGCAGAACCTTGACCTCCGAACGATCACCATGGGCATCTCGCTTGCAGGCTGCGCCGATGAGGACATGAGCCGCATGTGCGACAAGATCTACGACCGCATCGCGCACCAGGCGGAGCATCTGGTCTCCGTTGCCGACGACCTTGCTGCCGAGTACGGCATTCCCATCGCGAACAAGCGCGTCTCGGTGACGCCGGTGGCACAGGTGGCAGCGTGCTGCGCAGACGAGGACCTCTCCCCCATTGCGCACGCCATGGACCGCGCCGCGCAGACGCTGGGCATCGACTTCATGGGCGGCTTCTCCGCGCTGGTGCAGAAGGGCATCGGCAACGCCGACCGTCGCCTCATCAACTCGGTGCCCGAGGCGCTCGCCACCACGGAGCGCGTGTGCTCCTCGCTGAACATTGCGTCTACCAGGGCCGGCATCAACATGGATGCCGTGCTTCTCTCGGCACAGACGATCCTCGAGTGCGCGCGCCGCACCACCGACATCGACTGCTACGGCGCGGCAAAGTTCGTGGTCTTTGCCAACATGGTGGAGGACTCGCCGTTCATGGCCGGCGCCGTGCACGGGACCGGCGAGGCCGACGCAGTCATCAACGTGGGCGTCTCTGGCCCCGGCGTGATGGCCGCCGCGCTTGAGCAGCTTCCCGACGACGCCAACCTCATGGAGGTTGCCGAGGCCATCAAGAAGACGGCGTTCAAGATCACGCGCGCTGGCGAGCTCATGAGCCGCGAGGCATCGCGCCGGCTGGGCGTCGAGAAGGGCATCGTCGACCTGTCGCTGGCACCCACCCCTGCCGCTGGCGACTCCGTTGCCAAGATCCTAGAGATCATCGGCGTGGGCGAGTGCGGCGGTCCCGGCACCACCTGCGCGCTTGCGCTTCTCAACGACTGCGTCAAAAAGGGCGGCGTCATGGCCAGCTCCAGCGTTGGCGGGCTCTCGGGCGCCTTCATCCCCGTATCCGAGGACGCCGGCATGATTCGCGCCGCCGAGGATGGGTCGCTTTCTATCGAGAAGCTCGAGGCCATGACCAGCGTGTGTTCCGTGGGCCTCGACATGATTGCCATTCCCGGTGACACCCCCGTGGAGGCCATCGCCGGCATCATCGCCGACGAGATGGCCATCGGTGTCATCAACACCAAGACCACGGCGGTGCGCCTGATTCCGGCGATTGGCCACAAGGAGGGCGACATGCTGGAGTTTGGCGGCCTCTTTGGCAGCGCGCCGGTGATGAGCGTGAACCGCTTTGCCGGTAACGTGCTGGCGCATCGCGGCGGTCGCTTCCCCGCACCGCTCAACAGCCTGAAGAACTAGGGTCGCAAGTTTTCTCGCCGAAAGGCTTTTCGCCGCGACACCAACCCTGTCGCGGCGTTCATTTTGCCCAAACCTCACACGTGGTGTTTCTTTTCTTATATTCAGCGACAAAATCCCTGATGGGTAATAGCGATTATAGAAAAAGAAACATCACGTGTGAGGTTTTGAGCACGAGAAGAGCATGCGAGAAGAACGGCTGGGAGCTCCCCAGAAGGCGCCTGTCTACCCCAGGAAGCGTACCTCGGGCTCCAGGCGCACGCCAAACTGGCGCTCGACCTCGTCCTGGACGTGCGCGATAACCGCACGAACATCTGCCGCCGTCGCTCCACCCAAGTTGACCACAAAGCCAGCGTGCTTCTTCGAGACGGCAGCGCCACCCACCTGGTAGCCACGCAAACCGGCGTCGGTCACAAGCTTGCCCACGAAGTAGCCCTCGGGGCGCTTGAACGTGGATCCGGCGCTGGGCAGCTCGAGAGGCTGCTTCTCCTCGCGCCGGCGCGTAAGCTCGTCCATAGTCTCGCGAATCTTCTCGGGATCGGCCGGGTCAAGGTTGAAGGTGGCCGAGAGTACCACCATGTCCTCGTCCGCAATGCGACTGTGGCGATAGCCCAGGTCAAGCTCGTCAACGGGGATAGTCTCCTCGCGACCGTCCTGATGCAGCACGTAAACGCTCTTGAGAACGTCTGCCATGCAGCCGCCGTACGCACCCGCGTTCATGAAGCAGGCACCGCCAATGGAGCCGGGAATGCCGCACGCAAACTCGAGGCCAGAAAGCCCCAGCTCGCACGCCATCTCGGAGGCCTCGCGCAGGGTCACGCCCGCCTGGCACCACATCTCGTCGTCATCGACGCTCACGCCCACGAGACCGTCGGCCACGGCAACAATCACGCCGCGGTACCCCTCGTCTGCAACCAGTAGATCGGACCCACGGCCCAGCACGAAGTAAGGCACGTCCGCCTGCTTGCAGGCATCGATAACACCATGGACCTCGTCAAAGTCCTCGGGAATCACATAGAGGTCGGCCGGACCACCAATCTCGAACGACGTGTGCTCGCTCATGGGCTCGTTTACAAGGACGTTGTCCTCGCCAACAATCGAGCGAAGCTTCCAGGCGAGCGGTTGCAAGTGGTCGTCGCCGGTAGTGCCACTTTCGGACATCTTGCTCCTCAGTTTGGGTTTTGCGCGCTGCATGCACGCGCTTGGCTCTTGAGTATAGCAAGGTGGGCTACGATGTTGGATGTTGCGCGCGTGCCTTCATCCTGCGCTTACACTCCCGACACCTCAAACGCGAATGATTCCTTGCCTCCGTTTGCGGGCTCCTTCTCACGTGCTATAGTTCCTCTGACAGTTTCAGGGCGGGGTGAGATTCCCCACTGGTGGTGACGCGCAACCGCGCGGAGTCCGCGACCCGCTAAAAAGGCGGCTGACCTGGTGAGATTCCAGGACCAACGGTTACAGTCCGGATGGAAGAAACGGAGAAGCCATTATGGCACCCACTTCACCACGCAACGCAAGCCACTCCACGCATGCGGCCTCGGGCTGGGATACCCGTCGCATCGCGGTCACCGCGCTTCTCTGCGCCATGGCAGCCGTCTGCACGTTGCTGCTTGAGTTCCCCATCCTGCCCGGCGTCACCTGGCTCAAGTACGATCCCTCGGGCATCGTAGCGCTCATCGCGGGCTTTGCGTTTGGACCGGCCACGGGAGCCGTGGTCTCGGTCATTCCGTACCTGGTGCACGTTGCCACGGCAAGCGGCGTCTACGGCATGATCATGGCAATCCTCGCCACGTTCTCGCTGGTCATGCCCGCGTCTCTCATCTACCGCAGGCAGTGCACCATGCGCGGAGCAGTGCTTGGTCTTGTGGTTGGCGGCCTCGTCTGCCTGGCTGCCTGCATCGTGGGCAACCTCATCGTGACGCCGTTCTACACCGGAATGCCACTCGATAAGGTCATCGCCCTCATCGTGCCGGCGCTGCTGCCCTTCAACCTCATCAAGATTGTCATCAACTGCGTCGTGTTTGTCCTCATCATGAGGCCCGCCTTCAAGGCAATGGGTGTCGAGGTTCCCGGCGCGAGCAACGCAGGAGACGCCCGCTAGATGGCGCAGCCAGCCACAACCTCAGCCGCCAGCGCAAACGCGAGCGAGGCGCCCATCGTCTCGCTCGCGCACGTGACGCTTTCCTATGGAGACTTGCGGGCACTCGACAACGTCTCGCTCGACGTGCGCCAGGGAGAGCGCCTCTGTGTCCTGGGTGCCAACGGCTCCGGCAAGTCAACGCTGGCCTCGGTCATCTGTGGGCTTCTCGCCCCAGACGCTGGCGAGGTCACGCTTGTGGGCGAGAAGGTCTTTACGGCCGGCATCGCGGACTTTGATGCCTACCGCCGCGCCCGCCGCAAGCTGGGGCTGGTCTTCCAGAACCCCGAGGACCAGATTGTGACCAGCGTGGTCGAGGAAGACGTGGCCTTTGGCCCCGAGAACCTGGGCCTTCCGCCCGAGAGAATCGAGCACCTGGTTCGCCGCGAGCTGCACCGCGTTGCCATGGAGCGCTACGCAAAGGCGGACCCGGCGCGACTCTCCGGCGGCCAGCGTCAGCGCGTGACCATCGCAGGCGCGCTTGCCATGGAGCCTCGCGTGCTGGTGCTCGACGAGCCCTCGTCTTCGCTCGACGTGCGCGGGAGGCGCTCGGTCATGAAGGTAGTCGAGAAGCTCCGCGGCGTTGGCTGCACCGTGGTCCACGTGACCCACTTCATGGACGAGGCCCTGGGCGCCGACCGCGTGGTGGTGCTCGACCACGGCCACGTTGCCCTGGTGGGAACGCCGCAGGAGGTCTTCTCGCACGTTGAGGAGGTGCGCAGCCTGGGACTGGAGGAGCCCTTCGCCGGACGCCTCTCCTCGCAGCTGCGCGAGCGCGGGCTGGACATCCCATGGACCTGCGACGAGGACGCGCTTCTCGCCGAGCTGGCGAGAAGAACGAGCGGCTGCCGCGCTGGACGCGTTGCCGCTGCGCCGAGCTATGCGCCTCGCGTCGGCACAGCGCCTGTGGTGCGCGCGGAGGACGTGCACTTCTCGTACGAGCAGTCCCGCCGCCGGTGCCGCGCTGACGCCGCGCCCGCAGCCCTTGACGGCGTGACGCTCGACGTGCCGCGTGGCGCGCACGTTGCGCTGGTGGGGCAGACGGGCTCGGGCAAGTCCACGCTGCTGCGCCTCATTGCGGCGCTCGAGGTGCCCGACCAGGGCAGCATTGAGGTGGACGGCATCTCCACGGCAGACCGACGCGAACGGCGCCTGCTCCATGGCCGTGTGGGCTACGTGATGCAGCGCCCAGAGCGCCAGCTCTTTGCGGAGACTGTGGCGCAAGACGTGGCCTACGGCCCCTCTAACCTGGGGCTTTCTCCCAGCGAGGTGGACCAGCGCGTGAGGCGCGCGCTCGACCTGGTGGGTCTTGCGGGCAAGGACGACGCCTCGCCGTTCCAGCTCTCCGGCGGACAGCAGCGCCTCTGCGCGCTTGCCGGCATCCTGGCCATGAAGCCCAACCTTCTCGTCTTGGACGAGCCAACCGCCGGCCTCGACCCGCGGGGCCGCCGCAAGCTGCGGCGCATACTCGACGGCCTCAACGCCGCTGGTACCACGCTTGTAGAGGTCACGCATGCCATGGAGGACGCCGCGCGGGCAGACCTCGTGACTGTGCTCGACGGCGGGCGCGTGGCGCTCGCAGGCACGCCGGACAAGGTCTTCTCGGCAGAGAACGCCGAGAAGCTCCACGACATGGGGCTGGGCACGCCCCACCCGCTTGCGTTTGCGCGGGCTCTGGAGGATGCCGGTTGCGATCCCTTGGGAGACCCGCTCACCAACGAGGCCCTGGCAGACGCCATCGCCGACGCAACCAGCGTGCCCGCGGCCAACGGGAGGGACGAGTAGCCATGGCACTTCGCATCTCCGTGGGCCAGTATTACGCCGCAGACTCCCCCATCCACCGGCTAGATCCCCGTACCAAGGCGGCCTGCGCCCTGGCGCTCATGATTGCCACGTTCTTCGTGCACACGCCGCTTGGGCTGGCGGTGCTTGCGGCCAGCGTGCTCGTGCTGCTTCTTGCGGCGCGCGTCCCGGCGGGCGAGGTTCTCTCGTCCGTGCAAGGCGTGCTCTGGGTGCTCCTCATCCTTGCGGTCTTCAACCTGCTGCTCATTCGCGATGGCAGCGTGCTTCTCGCCGCCGGACCCATCACGATAACCACGGGCGGTGCGTGGTCTGCGGTCCTCTATCCGGTGCGCGTGTTTGCCGCCATCGTGGTGGGCGCGCTGCTCCTGCTCACCACCACGCCCACCGAGCTGGGCGACGCCTTCGACGCCGCGTGTTCGCCGCTCACCAGGCTGGGCCTTCCCGGCCACGAGCTTGCCATGGTCTTCTCGCTCATGCTGCGCTTTATCCCCACGCTGGCAAACGACGCCTCGGCAATCATGGACGCGCAGGTCGCACGCGGTGGCGAGGTGGCACGCGGCAGCCTGGGCCGGCGCCTTCGCGCGGTTGGTTCGGTGCTTGTGGCGCTCATGGCAAGCTCGATGCACCACGCCGACGACCTCGCGCGCGCCCTCGACGCGCGCTGCTACGAGAGCGGCGGCACGCGTTCGCACTGGCATCCGCTGCACTTTGGCGCGCGCGACGCCGTGGCCTTTGCGGCCACGGCAGCCATGGTCTCCCTCCTCGTCGCGCTAGGATGAGACAAAGGGAAACTCCCTTTGTCTCATCGGATGAAGTTCATCCAGGAGCCGCCCTCTACCTCGGGCGCGGGCACGCCGGCGGCACGACCAGCCTCTATGCTCTTGAGCAGCCACGCCATGTTGCGCCCCAGGTTACGCATGGTCTTCATGCCCTCGACGTCCAGCGCGGCCTCGCCGGTCTTGGCGCCGTAGACCATGTTCCAGTACGACGAGCCCACGGTGATCATGTTGGCAATGCCAAAGTACTTGTTCATCACGTCAAACGACGCGGTGCAGCCACCGCGGCGCGCCACGGTCACGCAGGCGCCCGGCTTGAAGGCAAACTGGCCGCTCTCGCTGTAGAAGACGCGGTCGAGGAAGGACAGCACGCGGCCGGCGGGATGCGCGTAGTAGACGGGCGCACCAAAGACAAAGCCATCCGCCAGGGCGGCCTTCTCGACAAACTCGTTCACGCCGTCGTCATCAAAGACGCAACGACCAAGCTTGGGGCACTTGCCGCAGCTTACGCAGTCACGCGTGGGCGTGAGGGGCAGGTGATAGACCTCGGTGTCTATGCCCTGCTCGGAAAGCGTTTTTGCCACCTCCGCCAGCGCGATGCCGGTGTTTCCCTTGGGGCTCACGCCCCCATTGAGCATTAGGACCTTCACGTGCTTCCCCCTCTCGGATGAGACAAAGGGACTGTCCCTTTGTCTCATCCGAGCGTACCATTCTGGGAGGAGGGATTGCCATGACTGAACAGTCCACGTTCTTCGCTATCGTCTCGAGAATGAAGTACATCGAGCGCTGGGCGCTCATGCGCAGCGCCCGCCCGGAGAACCTCTCCGAGCACTCCCTCGAGGTAGCGGCCATCGCACACGGCCTGGCCACGCTCGGCAACGTCCGCTACGGACGACATCTTGACGCCGAGAAGGCCGCGCTCATCGGCCTCTTCCACGACACCACAGAAATCGTGACCGGCGACATGCCCACGCCCGTGAAGTACGCCAACCGCGGCATTCGCGATGCCTACAAGGATGTGGAGAGTAATGCCGAGGACACACTACTCGACACGCTGCCAGGAGACCTGCGCCCCACCTACGAGGCAATCTTCCGCGGCGACCCAGCAGACGAGGATGACGTATACCTGCGCCGCCTGGTGAAGGCCGCCGACAAGATCTCGGCACTCATCAAGTGCGTCGACGAGGCGCAGTCCGGAAACGCCGAGTTCAAGACCGCCGAGAAGGGCATCCACGCCAAGGTGGACGAGATGGCCGCGCAGATGCCCGAGGTCGCGGACTTTGTGACAGAGTTTCTCCCCAGCTACGGCAAGACGCTCGACCAGCTGCTCTAGGCACGCAGCGCAACAACGGCCGCGCGGACCGGGCGCCCCGGCACGCGCGGCCATCTTGTCCTACTCCACAACCACTGGCACAAACTGATAGGTGTGGCAGTCCACGTAGCCTCGGTTGGTAAGCCGCAGGTCAGGGATGCAGGCAAGCGAGAGAAGCGCCATGGTCATGAACGGCGAGGGCATCGTGCAGCCCATCTTTGCCCAAGCGGCCTCGGCGCCGCGGACCTCCGCGGCGACCTCCTCCACGCTCTTGGGACTCATGAGGCCCAAAATGGGCAGCTTCACCTGGCCAAGCACCTTGCCGTCCTCAACGGCAACCTCGCCGCCACCGCAGTCCACAAGGAGGCTTGCCGCCAGGGCCATGTCCTCATCGTTGTCGCCAATGACCAGCAGGTTGTGGGCATCGTGGGCAACAGTCTGCGCAAGCGCGCCGTGGATGCCAAAGCCCTTGGCGAAGCCGTAGGCAAACGAGCCCGTGTTGTGGTGGCGCTCAAAGACAAAGGCCTTAAGGATGTCGTCTGCGGGCGAGCCCTCCAGGCAGCCGTCGACCACGGGCACCTCGAGGTGCTCCTCCTTGGTGATGGTGGAGCCGGCGCTCGAGGTCATCACGCGCACCAGCGCGCGGTCACCCGCGATGGGCGAGCCGTCCGCATGAACGGCGGGAATGCGGAAGATCTCGGGCTTGATGTCCGCCGCCACGTGCATGGAGTTGAACATGAAGTTGGGCCAGGGGTAGGGCTCTGGCGAGAAGAGCGCCGCGCCGTCTTGGGCCACAAGCTCACCGTCGATGAAGGTGTGCGTCACGCGGAAGTCCTTGAGATCCTCGAGAATCACGAGGTCAGCGCACTTGCCCGGCGTGACGGAGCCCAGGTCGCGCGACATGCCAAAGCAGTCTGCCACGTTGATCGTGACCATCTGGATGGCCGAGACGGGATCGATGCCATAGCCCACAGCCTTGCGCAGGATGCGATCGATGTGGCCCTCGGAGACCAGGGTCTCGGGGTGGTTGTCATCAGAGACGAGGTTCACGTGGCGCGTATCGATGTTGTTCTCGGTGATAACGTGCGCCAGCTCCTCGAGGTTCTGCCAGGCGGAACCCTCACGCAGCTGCGCATACTGGCCCAGACGGAGCTTGGCGAGCGCCTCTTCGCGCGTGATGGACTCGTGGCAGCAGGAGATACCGGAGGCGATATAGGCGTTGAGCTGGCGGTCTGTGTCTGGCACGGTGAAGTGGCCGGTCAGGGTCTTGTCGGCCTTGAGGGTCTCGTCCATCTCGGAGAGCGGACCCTCGTCGCAGGAAAGGACGCCTGGGTCGTTCATCATCTCGCCAAGACCCACCACGGCGTCCCAGCCCATGGTCTCGCGAATGTCCTTGGCATCAATCTTGGAACCGGTGTCCTCGAAGCCCGGCACCGCGGGCACGCACGAGCCCGGCGTGACCATGCACTTGAGCGGCACGCGCTCGGAGTCGCGGATGAGCTCCTTCAACGCGGGCAGGCCAGCGACGTTCATGGCCTCGTGCGGGTCCCAGTAGATGCCGGTTGTGCCGTGCGGCACCACGGCGCGGGCGTACTCGGAGGGGCCCACCATGGCAGACTCAACATGGATGTGGCCATCCATGAAGCCCGGCGCCACGTAGCGGCCAGCGGCATCGATAACGGTGGTCTTCTCGCCAATGCAGTGCTCGGCCGTGTGGCCACCAATGCCCAGGTACGCAACGCGCCCTGCGGCAACGGCGATGTCTGCGTCCTCAAGGACCTCGTGCGTGGTGACGCTTACCAGCCGGGCGTGACGAATGACGAGGTCAGCGGGCTCCTGTCCCTGCGCCACGCGGATGAGCGTACGGTTGCATTCCCACAGTGGACTCTTGCAGAAGCGATTGAGCATGACAGCCCCTCTCGACGCCCGACTTTTAAATTGTCAAAACGTTACCAGCCCTGTGTTGCGGTGCAGCAACAATTCTGCGAGCGGTACGCAAAGGTTTGCTCGGTGTGCAGGCTGTTCGCGCGCAAGGTCGCAGACCGAACGCCGGAATCGCTAACCAATCGAAAAATGCAGGATGGAGGGCACAGCGAGACAAACGTGCAGATTCCGATCGGTTAAGGGCTGCTAACCAATCGGAATCTGCAACACTGCTGCCCAGCTGCAAATTTCGATCGGTTAGGGAACGCTAACCGATCGAAATCTGCAAGATCTCAAAGCGCCAGTGGCAATTGCGGGTCCATCCGCAACCTAGCGAGAGGAGAGAAGCCCCTTGACCTGGGAGGGAAGCTTGGAAGCAAGGTCCTTTGCGACGCCGCCCACGTTTTGGGCAACCTCCCGCGCGGTGGTGGCGGCGTCACCCAGGGTGTCCGCAATCCCTCCGAGGTCGGGGTCCGTGTCGGTACCAGAGGTGGAGCTTGTGGGCTCGGGGTTGGTGGTGCCCGTCGTGGTGGTTCTCGGCGCAGTACCGCTGGAGGCACCGGCGGCCACGCTCGACACGGCGTCACTCACGCAGCTTGACACCACCGCAAAGACGATGAGGGCGACAAGTGCCCCTACCAGCACAAGCGTGATTCGCTTGAGGTTGGGGCCGCGGTGAGCACCGCGCCCATCGCCGCCGGCGGCGCCATCGTAGCCATAGCCGTAGTAGCTCGTCTGCGAGGGAGAGGGAACGGCGTTGCGCACGGGCTCCGGGGCACGTCGAGGCTCCGGGGCACGCCGGGGAGCCGCAGCCGTGCGGGAGGCCACGGGCGGCGCGTACACCGTGGCGTCGGGGTTCTCGCCGGGACGAGCGTACACCGTGGCGTCGGGGTCACCCGCGACCCTGGCGCCACCACCCATCAGGTGCGTCGCATCGTTCTCGACCCCGGAACCACCGCCTATCAGGCGCGTCTTGTCGCTCTCGTCCATGTAGCCCTACTCCAGGCCGTCGACGGCAGGCGCCTCGCCCTCCCACGTGGTGAGGCAGGCGTCAAGGCCACGCTCGACAGCCTCGCGATCCATGTGGCGGCCAATAACGCAGAGTCGAACCATGCGGTCGCCCACCTTGGGATCCCAGTCGCGGCGCAGCTCGGGGATCTCCTCCATGTTGCGCTTGAGCTCGTCTTCAGGCATGAGCGCCGCCCACTGGCCGTTCTCGGTGAGCGTGAACTGCTGGCCGGCCTGCTCGAACACGTAGCACATGTCAGGGTCGTTGTTGACCCACATGAGACCCTTGACGCGAATCACGGACTCGGGCCAGTTGTTCACGAACTCGGAGAGCGAGTGGTAGTCGAAGGGCTGGCGACGCTGGTAGACAAAGGTGGAGACGTCGTACTCCAGGACCTCGGGGTTCTCGTGCTCCTCGGGGTGCTCCATGGCATCCACCCACGCAGCCGAGCCGTACGCCTCGTCAAAGCTAAAGCGACCGGTGTTGAGTAGCTCGTCCATGGGGACGTTGCCGTTCACGGCCTCCACGATGCGCGCGTGGGGCTGCAGGCCGCGCACGATGGCCTTGAGCTCGGCCACCTGCTCGGGCGTCACGCGGTCGCACTTGTTGAGCACGAGCGTGGTGCAGAACTCGATCTGCTGGATGAGAAGGCTCTCGACGTCGTCCTCCTCGATGTCGTCGGAGAGAAGGGCGTGGCCACCGTTGAACTCGTCGTACATGCGGGCGCAGTCGACCACGGCCACGATGTTGTC